>ERZ773008.285-NODE-285-length-35930-cov-14.893909_pt1 | contig 35930 bp, 50 predicted proteins | sample MGYA00580664_ERZ773008 | MGnify/ENA primary metagenome ERZ773008 (study PRJEB29015, sample SAMEA2738016) | human oral metagenome | biome: human oral; feature: human-associated habitat; material: dental | place: China | collected 2048 ...
TTAATTCCTAAACCAAAAAAATTATAAGACATCCTTAGGAATATGCTCGGTGTGTGATCATCTTTATCAAGTTTTCGTCAAACTTATTTTACTTCAGTCTTCTCTCGTAGTTTTTGCTATGCAATGCCCCCTCCTTTCTTGTGTCAAAAGGAAGGGGATTTTTTTGTGTGGAAATGATATAGAGGATTATATGTATGCGTTTTCATTTATCTTCTTTTCTGTTATACTTGTACTAGAAACCTGAGGAAAAGATTCACTCAATTTGAGGAACAATCATTTGGAATAAGGAGATATAAAAAATGTCAGAGGAGCTATTGAAAGAGACTGTTATTGAACTAAGTATTGCGGATAATTGGGAAGAGGCAAAAATGGAGTGGACAAAAGCAGAACTTGTAAAAATTGATGCTGATAGAAAGCAAAGTTGTTTATGCGGTCATAAAAGCCTCAAGAAAGTATTTTCTATTACTAGGAATGATGGCTCTGGGATAGAGCTTTCTCCAATTGGTTCTTCCTGTATTGAAAAGTTTGAAAATGAAGAACTAACTAAAAGTATAAAGAGGGCAGAAAAAACTTATAAATTAAAGAAGAATCTAAAGTTTGAAGATCTTCGTGAAATGATGGATGAAGAGATGTTGGAAGATTTTTATAGTAGGGGGTATTTTAAAGAGGATAAAGAAAATGAGTTTAATCCATGGAACGATTATATTCTTTTTAAAATGGCTTTAAGCAGAAAAAATGAGGAACGTCAGTTGGCTTATAATAAGATTGAGCGTATCATTTATGTCATAAATGATTATCTTCATCCAGAACTCAATGAAATATTTGATATTGAAAGTTACAAAGAAAAATTGAAACAGTGGAGAGAGGAGGCGAAACAAGAGGAGCAGGAGGCTGAAAAGAGGGATAGAATTGCTAAACAAAAAGAAGAAGAGAGGCTTGCTCGGTTGCAGGAAAAAGAGGAAATTGAACGGCAAAATAAGTTAGAAGAGGAAAGGAAATTAGAGGAGGAGCTAAAACAGCTAAAACGGAAGAACCTTTATGAAAGATATGAAGAATTGAAGAACTGGCTACAAGAACAAGGGGACAGTATAAGAAGCGAATATGGAGAAAAGCTGAGTAATTTAACAGATCTTGCTGAAAAAGTAAAGGTATTAAAGGATCTAAAACAATCAGAATTGAAGCAATCCCAAGAAGAAGCAAAGAAAGATGCCGCTTTATTACCAGAAGTGATGGAGATGAGGAAAAAAGTAAGTGCTCTATATTCAGTCACTCCCAGAGCTAGGAGATGCTTGGAATATCTAGATGCTAATGTACATACAAATAAAGGACACTTGATCTATATGACAAGATTTTTAAAAGAGATAGAGGAAGGGAAACTGTGATGTACATTTTAAAATCGAGAAAGATTCAAATAAACAATAAAAGTACAAGCAAAAAAGCCTGAGCTATCAGGCTTTTTCCTCTATATTTCTATGCCCCCTGCAAGAATAGAATATAGAGAAGTTTATTAATGAAGCTGATTTTAAAGATTTTTAAATGGTTTAAAAATTAGATTTTTTAAACCTTGGTTTTAAAGACGGGGCAAGAATGGGGCAATGTACAAAATAAAGTATATGATCAATTTCTATTCATGCATTTTATTTTGTATATTTTTGTAGCATAATATTTATAGAAGAATTTTGGAGGTAGGAAGATGAAGAAACTTTTTGCAGCAGTTGTTCTTATGATTTCGGCATTGATTCTGATTTCCTGCAGCAATCAGAAGAGCTTGGATGGGGAATATTATTGGATTGATGAATCTAGGAACCAGCTTATACTTACTATCAAAGGAGAAGTGAGATTTGAGAAGTGAGGAAAATCATAATTTGACAGTGGATAAAGACTCGAATACTTTTGAAGTATCAGGGTTTATGAATCCTACTGTTAAGTATAAATATAAAGATGGAGTATTGACTGCTAATTTAGGGGGAACTGAACAAGATTATTATAAGAAAGGTACTCAGGCTTATAAAGACGCTTTGAAAAAATTTGGACAAGAAGAAAGAGACTGATTTATTATTAGTCCCTTTTATTTTGTAGGTTATAGAAGGCAAATTTAACTTTCCTGTTGACTTCTGTATCCGTTGGTTGCTCGCTGTCCCCTGCATATAAATTGTCTCTGGTTATATTCTTTATAGAGTGAATTTATATGTTGTTTTAGGGAGAAAAGAAAGAGTAAAATGTGTTACTTAATGATTTAATTTCAAAGTCACTCAGACAAAATGCAGACAATTTTTTATGAAAATATATTTGTATTTTACTAATTGAATTGTACATAATTATAAATTAATAATTTTTAAAATGTCATTCTCCATGCGCAGATAGGCGTTCTGTTCTCCAAGTATCATATCATCTAGGTTAGCGGATTTGGGACGACCAATGGATTTAGAGCCTCGCAAATCTTGTATCAAAAAATTTGGATTTTCACGATGTTTTTGTATCCAAGTAAGCACTTGATTATCTGACTTGAAGCCATATTTTTTGGCAATAGCTTTCATACTACTACTTTGTCTGTTGAAATAATCTTCCACCATCTGTAACTTGAATTCAAGAACATAAGATGTAAATTGACTTCCTTTTTTTGGCCATGGGAAAAGAACCTTCCTACAAGAACAGTATAATACACGTTTTTCTGCTGTTCATTATAAAGGGTTCTTTTCAAACTATTGTCCTTTCTTGATGCTAGCTTTTCATTTTTTATTCAGCTGATGACAGAATGACTTTTAGTTGTTTCAAGATGGCCTGTAGTGCTATAACTGCTTCATTTGCTTGCTGTGGTTGGTAGAGGAGTTGGAAATAATTACGAATGTTTTCTTCAAACTGTTTAGGCAGAAGAGTACAATTTGTCTTAGCATAGTCTAGCATTCGTTTTTCTCCCGGATGCGTTTGCTCGTTGAGCGCAAACAGAAGATCAAAGTAGGAAGCAAAAAATTCGCTCGTACGATGGTTCATACTAAGAAGGTCTTGGCGCTTGATAGCTTTTTCAACTTGGTTGGAAAAAGCAGGCATAGCTTGTTCTAGCAAAAGGAGCTGTCTTTCAATGATATGCTTTTTAAGCTTTTGAGGATAGGGAATCTGATAGGTTTCCTGTAGAGAAGCGTAGCGCCCATTTGGATCGTATAGAATTTTGCTATGAAGTAGATTGTGCCACATACAGGTCGTATAGGCATTCTTAGTATTATACTGAAAAACTGTCGCGTTCAGTTCCTGTTCGAATTGCTCCAATGAACGATAGATTAGCTCAATGTCTACACCATTTTTTAGCACACAGTCATCCTCTAGTTCCCAAAACTGATTTCCAATTTCCATGTAAGAACAGTACTTACTCAGAATGTTTAGGCGAGTTGTTTCGTCAATAGGAGATTTGAGATAGACATAAACATCATAGTCAGAGTTTTGATCGTAGGCTTGCTCTGCACGAGAGCCACCCAGTGCAATAGCCTCTACTTGTTCCAGTTGAGAGAATTCTTTATAAAGTTCTTGAATCATTATTTTTTTCCTTTACGATTTTATAGTCATTTTATACAAAAGTGAAACATTCGCATAGTGTTGGATCAGCTGATTTATGATTTTAAATGTGTTGTTAATTCCAGTAAATTACCTTCGGGATCAGATACAACTGCTTCATAGTACCCATCACCGGTTGTTCTTGGACCGGATTGAATGGAAAAACCATCTTCTTCAAAGCGTTTTGCAAATGCATCAACATCAATTTTATCCCCCACCGCAATAGCTAAATGGGAAAATCCAAAACTATTTTTATTCCTTCCTACGATATCTGATTGATGGCAAAGCTCCAAACGTGCACCATCTTTGAAAATTAAAAAGTAGGATGAGAAGCCCGTTCTGGGGTTATAATATTTTTCTGTTGCAACTGTATTAAAGTATTTCTCATAAAAAGATTTCATTTCTTCCAGGTTATTTACCCAAATACCTACGTGTTCAATAGAGATTGTCATTGTATTATCCTTTCTTACTAAATTATAGTTAACTTTGATAAGGTCTTAAACGAAAAAATGAGGTGAAGAGCAAAAGAATTAATATGATGAAACATAAAGTCATAAGTGCATTAAGAATTGGATATAATCAGAGGCACTTTTTTCAATTTCCTCCTTTGTAGAAAAATAACTCTCGCCAGGTATCTTCTCTGAACCATAAAAAGCAAAGAAATCATGATAGTCTCCGCGACAATAGAATTTAAATAAAATCTTAAAAGGAATTAATACTTGCTCAAGAGTATAGTGATACTTCCCGTCAGCTTGATAATCCTTCTCACGAATACCAGCGGATACTGCCAATGCTATTTTTCTGTTTTGTAATTTATCTCCTCCATTTTTACCGTAAGACCAACCATAAATCAATACATCGTCTATCCACTTTTTTAGTAATGATGGACCAGAAAAATTAAATATAGGAAATTGAAAAACCAAGTTTTGATGAGATTCAACTAATATCTGTTCTCTCCTTACGTCAATATTACCGTCTGGGTATTCCTTATATAATTCATGGATTGTATATTCTTTGGGGTACTTGCTCAATTCCTCAATCCAACGCTTATTAATGATTGAATGTTCTATGTCTGGGTGAGTAACTATGATTAACGTTTCCATTTATTTTCCCTCCTTTAGATGATTCCACTACTATTATAGAGAGAGACATTTGAGAAAACAAGTACGCACTTTTAGGTTAGTTACTTACCTAAAAATTCTAATTTCGAGATGGTGTTATTATAATTTCATGGATAGAAAGTATTGATATTCTTGTAATAGGTGCCTTTTATTTCGGTTATTTTCTGTTTTTTTCACCCCAATCACATAAAGCATAGAGAATAGGTATTAAAGTTTTTCCGCGTTCTGTTAAGGTATATTCAACTTTCGGTGGAATCTCTGGAAACTGTGTCCTTGATATCATTCCGTCATAAATTAATTCTTTCAATGTAACACTTAAAGTTTTAAATGAAATTGTCCCAATTAGCCGATGTAGCTCATTATAACGAACGACTTTTTTTTCTGCTAAAATATGCAAAGTCATCATTTTATATTTCCCACCAATTACTGACATGGTATAACCAAAACCGGTTTCTCTAGGGGAAATACCTATTGGAACACAGGTATTTTGTTTATTTAGCATAAATTTTTCCTCTCTGTTAATAAGTGATTTACATCTCAAATTAGAAGCACCTCCTGAAATAGCATCGGGGAAGCTCTAACCAATAGAACCCAAGTAGATAACTACTAATAACGACGAAATCATTTTGTTTTCCCTTTCAAATTGGTTTGTTTCTTTTGATTTCTAAAATCTTATCTTTTCCAATCGTTTGAACCCCAATCAGTATGAACGTGTCTATCTCAGTCAACCTTTCAAGACTTGGTTGGAAATCTTGAGGAATATGTGTGTCACATATTTTTATACTCTCTTGTAAAGATGGACAATAATATGCAATAGCATCAGGTGCAATAACTGATATTAGTGCTGTTATCTGATTTAATAAAAGAAATTTGAAGTCATTAGAACGCGATTTTCGATTTGCAGGTTTATATCCATTCATGAGATATCCAACTTCCCCAGCAAAACCATTTCTTCCACGATGTAATCTTTTGTTGATGATAATACCAGAACCAGCAAAATCTGTATCTGGCTGATAGAGAAGGGCCAGTGTTTTAAATTCTGGGTGAACACTACGATAACCTAGAGAAGCGACATTTACATCATTCTCCAAAATAATAGGTATCGTTGTAAGAGATGACAATGATGTTAAAAGATTTTCGTGAGTGATATGTTCAAAATCAGAATATATAATTTCCCCTTTCTCTCCAATAATACCAGGAAAACTGAGCACTAATACCTCAATAAGTGGATTGCTAGTAATTAGTTTTTTTACTACATTGTATATCTCATCTAATGTCCCAGTGGGACTGACTAGAACTTGTTCGTAAATTGAATGACCTCTTAGATTAAATGAATTTGCACGTATTCTGTATTGAGAAAAGGCGTGGCTAAGAATAATAGTTCCAATATGAATATGATTTTCTTTTAATTGATATAATTTTGATTTTCTGCCACCAGTTGAACTGGCATAACCGACAAATTCAATCTCCCCACTATTCTCTAATATTTGTAAGATATTGGTAGTTCCAGTTAGAGAAATTCCTGTTTGATCAGATAAAAGATTCTTGGTCCATATTCCTCCTTGATAAAAACAGGATCTTACACTATGAATATTATCTTGCTTTAAATCGATTATCTTTGCCATTTCTGCCACCTTTCGACATGTTTTGTCAAAAGTATTGTAGCATACTATATTTTTGTTTGCAATAAGATATTTTTAAAAATCTTAGATTGAACATTTAAAACTCAGTTATAGAATGATATATAAGTGTAGCGATGCTATCTCCTAATCAAATGTAAGTCAATTATTCTAAAAAATTTATTTTATGAGTAGGTCATCTTGTAGGATTAGATGATCTTGCATTGCTGATTAATGATATCGTGATGTTGATTTCTATTTATGATGTTGATGTACCTATGAACTTTTTAAAAATACTGGATTTAGTTTGCGGACACATATTTTCAAATGTAGAAAAAATAGTTAATTAATTGTCTACGATTGCTAACATTTAGAGTTGGAGCGCCTAAGATTGTTAGTTCTTGGAATGCCTGGTAGAGATTCTTTATAAGTGATTAACTATTATAGTAAACTAGATGCAGCTAATACTTGCATTTTTAAGAACAAGTAGTATAATAAGTTTAACAAATCATACTTTAAGGAGGAATTAGTTGTGAAAGTACCAAAAGGCAAATATGCTTGGACCGCTACAGTTGGAGAAAAAGGGCAGATAGTGATACCCAAGAAGGCTCGAGAAGTATTTAATATCAAACCAGGTGATACGCTTTTACTTCTTGGCGATGAAAAGCGTGGCATTGCTATACCACCCAAAGGTGCATTTGCGCACTTAATGGAAATTGCTTTTGAAGAGAAAGAGGATGAATAAAATGAAGTATGTTTTAGAGGTGAATAATACTACAAAAAACTACTCGGCATTTAAGTTGAAACCGATAAGTTTTAACATTAAACCAGGTCATATTATGGGATTTATCGGTAGGAATGGAGCGGGTAAGACTACAGCACTCAAATCAATTCTGAACCTTGTTCACCCTGATGCAGGCAATGTCCGTATTCTTGGAATGGATTATCTGGATAATGAAGATGAAATTAAACAACAAATTGGTTATGCGGTGGGGGGAACCAATTATTATAAAAGAAAAAAATTAAAGGATATTGTATCCATTACTCGTATTTTTTATGATAACTGGGATGATGAATCGTATCGTCATTATCTTGATGCATTTAAGCTTGATGAAAATAAGAGAATTATGGAACTATCTGAGGGAATGAAAGTAAAATTCTATCTTACTTTAGCTCTTTCTCATCATGCTAAACTTCTGATTTTAGATGAGCCAACTAGTGGACTTGATCCAGTATCTAGAGATGAGATGAATGAAATTTTTCGAAAACTAGCTGAAAAAGGTGTGGCAATCTTGTTTTCTACTCATATTACCAGTGATCTTGAAAAGTGTGCAGACACGATTAGTTATATAAAAAACGGAGAATTGCTTATATCTGCGAGAAAAGAAGATTTTATTAGTCACTACACGAAGGAAATAGGTTGGACTCCCACACTTGAGGATATTATGGTACATATTGAGAGGGAAGAGGTAAATCTATGATGAAAAAACTTCTTTACAAAGAATTGACACTATCAGCCAATCCTTTGAGTTATTGGTTTATTGCTTTTTCAGCTATGACCATGATTCCAAGATACCCTATTCTTGTCGGTTCATTTTTTATCTGTCTTGGTATTTTTTATACTTATCAACAAGTCCGAGAATGTGATGACATCACCTACACGGTCATGTTGCCAGTTAGAAAACAAGATGTGGTTACGGCTAAATATTTATTTGTCCTATTTATCGAGTGCATAGCTTTCATATTATGCCTTTTTCTGACGATTATTCGGGTGAGACTCTTAGGAGATGCCGCCCCGTATGTGACAAATCAATTGATGAATGCAAATGCGGCTTATCTTGGATATATAATGCTTGTATTTGCAACCTTTAACAGTATTTTTCTCGCAGGTTTTTTTAAAACAGCTTATAAGATTGGGAAGCCTTTTATCCTATTCTGCGTAGTCGGAACTATCATAATACTCATGGGAGAAGTGTTACATCACATTCCCGGCTTAGAAAGCCTAAATGATCCTGCAAATTTAAACATACCACAGGTTGTGATATTGCTGATTGGTATTGTTATGTTCAAGTTATGTACCTGGTTTTCTTATCAAAAAGCTGTCAAGGATTTCGAAAGGCTTGATTTATGAAATTGAATACATTAATTGTTCGTCTTTTATCGGCGAAAATCCAATAGAGAATGCTGCTGATAGATAGTTAAAAATTAAGAAGGTATTAAGACGGTGCTTCACTTAGAAAAAGTAAATGGGAAAAATATATGGGAAATAACTAGATTGCAGGTATCGGAATCACAAAAAGGATTTGTTGTCACAAATGATATTAGTATAGTTGAAGCATACACCACCATTACAGCAAATGGATTTGCGTTTCCATTTGGAATCTATGATGGTGAAATTCCTGTTGGATTTATTATGATTGGCCATGATGTTAACGATTATTGGGACAATCCGCCTGATATAGCAAGAGGGAACTATAACCTTTGGCGTTTAATGATTGATCAAAAATATCAGAAAAAAGGTTTTGGAAGGGAAGCCATTGCTCTTGGTTTGAATTTTATTAAATCTTTTCCCTGTGGTAAAGCAAAGTATTGCTGGTTATCATATGAACCCGAAAATAAAGTAGCTCGTAAATTATATCATTCATTTGGTTTTACTGAAACTGGAGATATGGAAGGAAATGAGATTATTGCAATACTGGAGCATTGAGATCTTTTAATATTTGATAAATTATAGATTAAAATTTGGAGAGGAAGTGAGATTAAAATGTGTAAAGAATGTTATGTTGACCAAAATAGAGTGACACCACTTTTAAATCCCGTGGAATGCTTAGAAAATCATACGCAATATATTTGCGGAACTTGTGGTCGGTGTATTTGTATCGAATACGATCCAAATCGTGGATTGCAACGGTGGAATTTTCCATTTAAGTCATTAGAAATTGCAAAACTATATTTAAGAACTGCCGATTACACAGAAAAAAAGGCATGTGGTATTTATGAATTAAAAAGTGAGAATGGTAGAATTTCCTATAAAATTTTTGCTAGCAATGAAGATTTAAAGTTATATCTAAAAAAGAATAAAGGAAAAACTTGTGAAAAAATGGCGTCTGTTTTTTCAGTTGAAGAATATCAGGAATTTCCCAATACACAGGTGAGAAAATTGACTGCTGAAGAAGTGGAAACCTACATGAAGGAGAGATGCAGATGATACGAGAGGCTGTCAGAGAAGATTTATATGATTTGTTGAACCTATACCTTTCCTTGCATGAAAAAGAGATTCCGAAAAATATTGAAGCTTTGGAGATTACTTGGAATGCAATCATGGAAGATAAAAATCACCATATTATTGTAAATGAGACAAATGGTCAGATCCTTTCATCCTGCATTTGTGTCATCATTCCGAATCTAACCAGAAATATACGTCCATATGCCCTTATTGAGAATGTGGTGACACATGAAGAACATAGAGGAAAAGGATATGCGACAGATTGTCTCCATTATGCTAGGAAAATAGCGATAGAAAACAATTGCTATAAAATCATGCTTTTGACGGGTACAAAGAACAAAAGTACGTTAGCTTTTTATAAGAATGCTGGTTATAATGATGAGGATAAAACAGCATTTATACAATGGATTGACTGAAATAAATTTCAGTTTGTCAATGTGTGTCTATTAGAAATTTCTTAACAAACAGTTGAAAAATCAACTGCTAAAGAAGTGGAAACATACATGGCAGAGAGGGAATAACTTTCTGCCTTAGTCTGATAAATCGTACTAGAAAATAAAGGAGAAACTATGAATATTGAAATTCGTAAGGAATTGCCCTCTGAAAATTATGAAGTTGAAAACTTAGTTAGAGAGGCTTTTTGGAATGTCTATCGACCGGGCTGTGCAGAGCATCTAATTTTACATCATTTTCGTCAGCATCCCAATTATCTAGAAAAATTATCAAAAGTCCTTTTACTGGATGGAAAACTAGTCGGGCAGATTATGTTCAGTAAAGCCCAGCTCCGTCATGAAAAGACTGGCCAGATCAAAGATATTGCCACATTTGGTCCTTTTGCTATTTTGCCAGACTTTCAAAAGCAGGGCTTAGGAGAACAATTGGCTCAGGAAGCTATCAGGCAAGCGAGAAAGGAAGGAATTTCTCATCTTGTGATCTTTGGGAATCCTGCCTATTATCCGAAGTATGGCTTTGTGACAGCCAGTGACTATGGTATATATCTGGATGGCCAGAATAAGAAGGAAGTTTTGGATTTTGTCATGGTGCTGGATCTGCAAAAAGATAATAGTGTGACTCAGGAAAATGGTCCTTGGCTTTATCGAGATCCAGACGGATATGAAGTGGATGAAGAGGAATTGGCTATCTTTGACCGTAGTTTCCCGCCCAAAAAGAAAGAAAAACGACCGGGACAACTCGGCTAGGAATCGAAATCAATCAGTTGATTTTTATAGACTTTATGAGCTAAGTATTAACCCCATAATGTTGCGGTCAAATTATAGAATCAGAAACTGTACAGAGGACTCTTGGATGAAAGATTTGGTTATCTATATACATGGTAAGGGCGGAAACATAGAGGAGACAAACCATTATCAATCTATTTTTAGAGAAAGTGACGTTATTGGTTTTGACTATAAATCACAAACTCCTTGGGAAGCGGAGATAGAATTTCCAATGCTATATGATATGTATGCTGAAGCGTATGATTCTATTATTTTAATTGCAAATAGCATTGGTGCTTACTTTGCAATGATATCTTTGGCTGAAAAGAATATTTCTCATGCCTTATTTATTTCCCCTATTGTAGATATGGAGAAACCGATAATAGATATGATGAAGTGGTTAAATATTACAGAAGATGAATTAAAAAGTAAGAAAAAGGTTGAAACAGAATTTGGTGAAACATTGTCTTGGGAATATTTATCTCATGTGAAAAATCATCCCATTAGGTGGAACATTCCCACTTCTATTTTATACGGAGAAAAAGACAATCTAACTTCAAAAGAAACCATAACTAAGTTTGCAGAACAAATTAGTGCAGCTCTGACAATCATGGAGAATGGAGAGCATTGGTTTCATACAGATGAGCAATTAAATTTTTTAGACACATGGGTAAAAAAATCAACTTAATAAATTCGTGCTAATTTTTGATGATAAGAGGTAAAAACTATGAAAACAATATGTAAAAAAGATATCGTACAGGGGTTAAAAGAACTTGGTCTGAAACGAGGGGATATTGTCATTGTACATACATCGTTAAAAAGTATTGGATATGTATGTGGAGGAGCACAGGCTGTGATAGAAGCTCTAATTGAAGTCGTTACTTCTGAAGGAACTGTTGTAATGCCCACACAGTCATGGAAAAATCTAGATCCGGGAACAGGTGTGCACTGGAATGCTGAGGAGTCAGACTGGGATAAAATTAGAGAGAATTGGCCAGCATATGATAAACACATAACGCCAACAAATACGATGGGAGCTGTTGCAGAAATGTTTCGTCAATGGCCAGGGAGTATCAGAACAGAACATCCAGCAAGATCGATTTGTGCATGGGGGAAATATGCTGAATATATTACAGCGGAACATACCCTTTCAAATATATTTGGGGAGGGGGCACCTATCGCAAAACTCTATGATCTTGATGCAAAAGTACTATTATTAGGGGTTGGATATGACAAAAACACCTCCATACACTTAGCGGATGTCCGTGCAGAGTATCCTGGGAAACATGACTGTGTTGAACACAGTGCCATACTTGAAGATGGTGTTCGTATATGGAAAGCGTATAATACCCTATTCGTTGACGGAGAAGATTTTGAAGATATAGGAATCGCGTTTGAGGAAAAAGGTCTTGCAAATATAGGGAAAATCGGAAAAGCCGATTCTAGACTGATGCAACAGCGTAATCTAGTAGATTTTTCCGTTTCCTGGATTGAAGAGTATCGCAAATAAATTAATTTTTAATCACTGTGAAGAAACTGATAAATTAGAATGATTGTCTATAGTTTAAATCAGAAATTAATTATGGTCACTTGGGTGAAAAAAGTACATTTCAGGGCGAATAATTTATTATCAGAAAATTATGCTAAAATTGATTTATGGATAAGATACAATATAATTTTACAAAAGATGATATGCTTTGTAGCATTCAAGATGTTTCCAAACATTTTAGCTGGGATAAAGCGGATAAAGAACTAAAGTTGCAGATCTGGCGAATGTGATTAGATATGCTATCAGAAATTTTGGAAAGAAATGACTAGATGGGAGAGATAAAGCAAGGTAAAATAAAACGTATGAGCTTTTTTGTTCGTACATTTTATTTTGTCTATTTTATGATATAATAATGGCATCATCTCATCTTTCGTTGGGAAACGAAAGGGGGTGATTGCCATGGGGCTACTTCTAGAGCTCTTACTTGCTATCGCAGCAAATGTAATTGCGTATTTCGTTTGCAAATGGCTAGATAGCAAGGACAACTGAGATGATTAGCCTAACCAACCCTGTTTAAACCGCAAGGAACATAAAAAAACACCCCATCTATTCGCCGTAGTTGGGGTGTTTGGGTGTACCATAGGTACTACTTCTAGTAGCACCTATTCTATCATTCTGGCAATAATTTGTCAATACTTACAGATTTTTTAGAAGTATTTTGGTATAATATCTATAGAGGTTTTTGGAGGTAGGAAGATGAAGAAACTTTTTGCAGCAGTTGTTCTTATGATTTCAGCATTAGCCCTGATTTCCTGCAGTAATCGGCAGAGCTTGGATGGGGAATATTATTGGATTGATGAATCTAGGAATCAGCTTATACTTACTATCAAAGGAGAAAAGGGAGATTTGAGAAGTGAGGGAAATCATAATTTGACAGTAGACAAAGCCTCGAATACTTTTGAAGTATCAGGATTTATGAATCCTACTGTTAAGTATAAATATAAAGATGGAGTATTGACTGCTAACCTAGGAGGAACTGAACAAGATTATTATAAGAAGGGTACTCAGGCTTATAAAGACGCTTTGAAAAAATTTGGACAAGAAGAAAAGGACTAATTCATTATTAGTCCTTTTTATTTTGCAGGTCATAGAAGGCAAATTTGACTTTTCTGCTGACGTCTGTATTCGTCAGTTGCTTGCTGTCCCAAGCATACCAAAGTGTAAATCCTTTATCATGCTGGCTCCAGGTTTTGAGATAGGGGAAAACTTTCTTAGCTTTTTGACAAAAAGATTGCTCTTTCAGTTCTGGTAGTGATTGGTGAGTGATGAAATTTTTGTTAGTCAGAAGCTGCTGAAGTTTATTAAATGGTGATAATTTAACCTGTCGGTAATCTTTGATAATTCCGTCTTTTAGAGAACTGAAGATAGATTGAATGTCATTTCGATCTCGATTTGATTGATAGTTCCATATAATGGAATTAATTTCGGTGGCATTTAGATTAGTGTTAAATGATAGAATGTCGTTCAGTCTTCTAAAGAGAGCGCTAGGTGATACGTCAAGACTATGAAAAATATCCTGAAAACTCTTATTTTCATGTAAAATATTACCTAAAAGAATGATGTCGGGCATTAGGATAAAACTTGAAAAATAATCTGCTTCAATTTCCTGCAGGTTATTCTCGTTGTTATCGGTAAATACCTTTCCGTCATGGTTTAAAAGGTAGTGGCCAAGCTCATGGCATTTAGTAAAATTTTGCCGATGTTGATGGTGACTGCTGTCATAGGTGATTAAGTAAATACCTTGATTATCAATAATAGAGAAACCAGATATAGTATTTCTTAAATCATGTCCTATAACTAAAATATTATTGCTACTAATTTGAGATTCAAAAAAAGAATGATATGTATAGCTGCTCGCCTTCATATCATTCAGTTTCATAAAAGGGTATAGTAATTCTTTTGCTTTTTGGGTGACTTTGAAATAAGGATGTTTCATTAATTCCAGCCTGTTTTTTTCTTTTCCTCAATGAGCTTTTGTCTTTCAATCAGCACTTCTTTTAAGACTTCTTCAAGATCCTTTTTTTGTTGTTCAGTTAGATTTTTTGAAGTCTTTCTATATAAAATTTCAAACTCTGAGAGATTTATTTCATCCGATTTTCTATTGTCAGTCTTACCTAATAGATAATCAATAGAGACACTGAAAAAATTCGCAAATTTGTTTAGCGTCTCTTCTCCAGGCTTTCTCTTTCCACTTTCCCAGCTTTGATATGCTGGTTGGCTCATATTTAATTTTTCAGCAACCTGTTTTTGAGTGAGGTTGGCTTCTAATCGTAAAGATTTTAAGCGTTCTGGAAACATGTTTTTGTCCTTTTTAAAAAATTTTTAAATTTTTTCAAAAAAACCATTGACAATATAAGCAATGAGTTATATAATACAAATATAAGCAATAGCTTATAAAGCAAAAATCCAGTGAAACCTTATTCAAAGTTATGGTTATGTAAGTAAAAAATTGAGTAGTAAGGTTTAACGTAATGGATTTAAAGTTTGTACTTTGAAAATTAAATAAAAGTGCGTCAGACAATCCTTTCAGATAATCAGACACACTAAAGCGTAGCAACTTTAGTATATAGTAAACTTAACAATTTGTCAAGTTTGCTAAAGAGGTTAAAAGTGGGGGATTGGAGCTGTTCTGGGTTTGTTTGAGCCTAGTTTTGCGAGAAGACATTATCTAAGCCAGTTGGCTAGAATGATGATTGTGATAATGGTCATTGGGATAGGAGCTTCTTTTAATTCTCTAAAGTAGAATCGGAAAAATCCTTTTACCAAGAACCAGGTAAGTTTTACAATGCCGGTAAAAATATCAAAAATTATCATCTTCTTCTCCTTAAAAATATGTGTATGATGGAGAATAAAAACCACCCAAGGGGTGTTACCATCTGCCCGAGGATTGATTGCTTATTCGGTTGTTTGTTTTTCTATCTCTATTATACCAGAAAATTTTAAGAAGTCAAAACTAGGTTGGGACAAATCTAGCACACACGCACCAGCTTTTAGCCTGATGAGCTGGCTTGGATGAATCATCAGGAACTGCTGGCGCTGGAAGCGTTGGAGATGAAGCTTGTCTATATAGAGTGAGATATAGAAAGCGAGAGACATTTGTTTTTCGTTGGCAAGTGGATTGGGCGGTAGCTAGGGACTCCTAGTGAAAATATTGTGCGAGGATATGAGCACATACTAGACAGATTAGTCATCTGTTTAGGAGAGTAGAAAACACATAAACAGATACAAATGATTGACATTGTAAACTAACTGTATTAGAATAAATAATGAAAGGTGGTGGCATTTATGGTAACTGTACCAACTCAAATTCGGATTGATGAGACCGTAAAAGCCCAAGCAAATTCATTATTTAGTGACTTGGGTATGGATATGTCTAGTGCGGTGAATATTTTTCTTCGTCAATGTCTTTTGCGGGGGGGACTTCCTTTCACGGTTGAAGTTCCTAATTATAGCCAAAAGACCTTAGAAGCTCTGGCTGAAGCAAAACAGATTTCTCGTGATGAAACGGTTGCTTCTTATGGCAATCTGACCGATTTGAAGAAAGCGTTAGAAGGCTGATGTATCAAGTTAAATTCACCTCGGCTTTTAAAAAGAGCTATAAACGCATGAAAAAGCGGGGGTTAGAACTTTCACTCCTGGAGGAAGTGATTGAAAAACTTCGTCTGGGGCAACCACTAGAAGAAAAATACCGTGATCATGAACTCAAAGGAAATTTTGTAGGGTTTAGGGAGTGCCATATTAAGCCTGATTGGCTTCTGATTTATCTTATTGAAGAAGATATTTTGACACTCACCCTAACCGATACAGGCAGTCATGCGGATTTGTTTAAGATGTAAAGACAGTTCTTTGTGAGCTGTCTTTTTTGTTTTCTACTCTTTTAAGCAGATGATAACCGGCAAAGGTTAGCTTTTGCAGAAATGAAAGTGAGGTATATATTGATGCCAGAAATTTTTTACAAACCAAAGTCAGGTGACAGAATTATTCCAAAGCTTGATTCTAATCCTTATATTTTAGTTTTTGGTGAGGTTGGTAAGGGAAAGAGTTTTAATTTTTTAAAGTCAAGAATGCAATTGTAGGTCCGGCATTACGTCCAGAAAATTGAATTTTGAATTGGTTAGATAAGAGCGAGATAAAAGCTCCTTATCTTTCATTAGATATATGCTTATTCGCATAAGTGTTGACAAAGGCCAAAAAATAATCAATAATGATGGAGGAGGTTTACCATGGCATTGAATGATAAACAAATACGAGCTGCTCTTTTGAAGAGACTACAAACTTATAAAGATTCAAAAATTTATGAGGAGTTTGTCTTGCCCTCCAGTAAAGCTCGTGCAGATGTTGTTGTTGTAAATGGACATTTTACAGGTTATGAAATAAAAAGTGATGTTGATTCCCTTCAACGGTTGCCATCCCAAATTAAAGAATATGATACTTATCTTGAAAAGAATTATATTGTTGTAGGTCAAAAATTTGCTTCCAAAGTTCATGAATACATTCCTGAACATTGGGGGATTATTGTTGCGACTGAAAAAAAAGATTCTGTTTCACTAGAGTTTCGACGTCCAGCAAAACAGAATCCATATTGGTCTTTTAATGAATTTATTTTTTTCCTTCCAGCTAATGATTTGAAGTACATTACAAAAGAAATTCCCCGTTTTCAGAAACGATTTAGTCGAACGGCTATCCAAGGAATGATTAAACAAAATATCATTGCTATGATTAATGAAGAGAGTTCAAAAATAGAACAAAAGCAAATTACAAAAATTACTCGTTCTATTTTTAAGGGCTATGATGTCCGTTCCTTATATAAAGATGGTGTCTTGCTATAAATTTTCTTCAATGCACAACATAATATGATGGTTCATTCCAAGACTAATCCAGGTTGCGGCATTTCCTATCCGTAACTTTAGCGAAATTTCTTTTATTCCTTTTTCTCCCATACAATGACTTTCATTAAAATCATGCAAACGGACTATTTTTTCAGCTACACTATAAATATCATACCCTTCTTTTCTTTTGCCGTTTCGTACAAATAAATAACTGTCATCACGTGTATATTTAAGTTGAACAGTTGGTATGATAATCTTTCCGGTTGTTATAGTTGGAATGGGAGAGACTGTTCCATAATCTCCATAAATAATTGGAGTTGGACTTTGTTTAGAGAGTTGTTGGTAAAATTGTTTTTCATATCTTGGTTGAATGAAATCGGTGGTTCGACTAACCTTTAGCTTTTCTGGGATAGAACCAGAGGAAAGGATAATGTTTCGATTACCCAATAGGTTGATAAGTTTAGTGACATTATCTTTTATACCCTGATCGGGAATTCCTGATATGTAACCAAAATCAATAAGGATAGTGTTAGGAAGATGATTTCGATGATTTTCTAACCAGCTATAATCATTTGATAAATCTTGAGGAGTAAATCTCACACAATGCCTTGGATCAACTGAATATTGCAGAATATAAGATAATGGATAGACAATTTTAGCATGGGCACATTTATCATCTTTTTGGATTCGGTGTTCAATAAAGGGCAATTCACTAAGATTTAGGTTTCTCATATCGAACCAAAGAGGATAAGAATATTTTTGAATAATTTTATCTATATCTTCTTTAGCTGAAATAGTAAAGTTTGGTATCAGTTGGTCTCTATAATAATCAGGAATAAAAGATAGAGCAGTAAGTTCTCCCGCTTTGGGTCTGACAGTAATCATATACATAAGTGTACCTCCTTTTATATTTAAGATACAATATTTTAGAAAAATAATCAAGGGTACCATACCTGCTTTTATTTATCAGGGGATTTTACAATTGAGACAGGCTAGTTCTATGCCTGTCTTTTTTTATTTTATCATATAGAAATGAGGGAAACAGGATGTTTAAGAGCATACTGCTATTTTTTTGTAGAGTCTTAGTGTTAATGTTTTCTTTGTCTCTGTTTGTTTTTATTTTAATAGGTTTAATAATTACTGAAGTTGTGAGGGGGTAAAAAGAAGATGAATGATTGATTGGATGATGATGAAATATCTGTTGGAAATATGTTAGAATGAAAGGAGAAAATAATGATAGGAGAATTTTCAATTATGGATTGGATCACTTTAGGTGGGATACTAACAGCTATAGCTGGGGTATTGGGTGGCGCTGCAGCGCTGTGGAATATTATTAGAGATAATAAAGCATTATCAAAAGATCATGAATCATTGTTAAAAGGTCAGAAAGTATTGTCAGAGGAACTATCAGAAGGTCGTGATTCGTTGTCAAAGGAATTATCAAAAGAACATCAATCTATTAAAGAAGATACAAAGTATATTTCTGATGAAATGAAATATGAAAAAATGGCACGTAAAAGTTTATATAAGAACAGCTCTCGTGCTAAGGAAATCTTAGAAACCATGGATATGATGAAAGAGCTCATTCTTCAGAATGCTCAATTAAATGCTGAGGTGTCTGAATTAAAGGTTAAGAATCAAGAATTGTCTCAGACACGAAAAGAGGCCACCGATTTTGAGGAGTTGCTTGGTGCTATTAACGGGTTTGAAAAGAAATTAGCCTCAGTGGAGGAGTATGTACAATATGGAGAAGTAGAAGAAATCCATGATATTTTAAGACAAATAGTCAGAGAGCTATCTGGGTTTATTTCACATTAAATAGGTTGAGGTGATTTGTATATTTACAAGTTTCCTTTTTATTATTATGAGGTAAAAAGAAATTTTTGAGCTAAGAAGAAATATAGAGAGAGGGATGAATGGTTGTATAGTGATGAAGTAATTGAATATTATAAAAAAGGTTATCGAAGAATTTTCGATAACTTTTTATTTTCTTTCAAAATTTATAAGAATTATAGGCTGATGTTAAAACGGCTCTGTAAAAGTAGCTTAGATGCCTTGGAACGATTAAGCAAACAATCCATAGAAAGAGATAAAATCGTGACACAGTCTCTCATGCTGCCGTACAAAAGCCAGATTGAAAAGCAGTATCGAAAGCTGCAGAGAGGAGTTTGAAATGCGTTATTTTGAAAATCGATTTGAGGGAATCTTAGAAAGGTTCAAATTTTCCCTGCGGATGTACAAGGGGGATCCAGCGCACTGTGAGCAGTGCTATCAGGAGAGCATGGGGGAGATGGATGCGATTTTTCACCGTCACGATAACCATGACGCTTTTTCTAAGCAACTGATGAATTGTCGAAACAGCTATAAGCGTCAGCTGAAAAAGGAATATTTAGGAATCTAGGAATGAGGTGGATAGATGACATTGGCTCGTGCTCCTGCGGCTGCTTTTTTAGTAAAAGCAAATAGAACAAATAACAGAAAGAAATGAGGAATACACATGGCAGATTTGCAAGTGCTCCCTGTGGGGCAAGAAGTGATTGGAAAGACAGGGCTCTTTGTCCTGCCAAACTTTACGGAACGACCAGCGACTACTTATAGTGATGCATACCGTGACTTTGAAGTAAGCGGAGATGTGCAAAATGGTGTCCGAATTCGGGTCTATGGCCTGGAAAACTCTGATATTCCCAAAGATAAAGGAATGCAGAAAATTGAGAGCCTGACTGGTCTTGTGATGACCGTTGGGTCAGTCCGCTCTCGTGGGAAGTCTAAAGATGAAATCGTCTTTGAAGCAAAGAAAATGAAATTGGCGAAATAAGGAGGCAACCATGACTTTTGTAGTAGAAAAATTTAATACCAGTACCGAACCTTACAATCTGGCAAACCTTGGCAAGCTGACCTTTGTTGGTTTCCGGGAAGCCTTTGATATTTCCGAAGACGGGGAGCGAGAGGCTCATGCTACCCACATTGAGGTCTTCTCAGATAAGCTCAATGATGTTATTGGCCTGAAACTGCCGGATGGCTACCAACCCGAAGAAGTTCCTTTCATGTCTGAGATTGAGGTGATTGGCAAAGCCAGTCCCTTTATCTATAACTTTAATCGCACAGTCAACCAGCGAAATGCGGACCCTTATGAAGTCCGCTCCTATGGTTTCGCCTTGCGGGTAGATGGCTTTAAGAAGGCAGCTGCTCCAAAAGCAGACAAAGCACCGGAAAATAAGGGGTAAGACTGAATCAACCAGATTCGGTCTTTTTTTATTGGACTAAGAAGGAGAGGAAATGTCTGTTTTACACTCCATTTTCCGCTATAAGGGGGTGCGGATTCGGCCTTGGATGATGAAAATCCCCTTACTCTTGTATGGCCTCCTGCTGCTTCCTGTATGGCTGGCCTTGGGCTTCCTGCTCTACATTCGCAGAGAAGATGTTCAAGCTCTGAATCAGACTTTACTGTTAATGGTGGGAGCCGGATTGTTGCTGAACTTTTTCTTAGCTGCTTTTCTCAATCGCTTCCTGGAGGAGCGGCTGCTCTTCTGGAAAAAACTATTTCGCATGAGTATTCTGGCTCGCTATCTTTATGAGCGGGGCTACTACTACGAGAAAAAGAAGAAAGATGCGGGCAAGAAAAGGACCATCAAGTTCCCTAGAATTTACCTTAAGCAAGGCCGCTATGAGCTGGAGGTCATGCTGGAGTTATCCGGTTCTAAGTTTCAAGACCAGTTTCTGAAACTAGGTGGGGACTTTGAAACCACTTTTTTCATGGATTATATTGAGGATAACTACGAAGAAAAATTTATCGTTTATAAATTGGCCTATTCTGCTTATCTGAACCGAATCCATGCGAGGGATGTAAAAGTCGTTAAAGGCAAAGGATTGAAACTATCTAAGTCTGTGTACTGGAACTATGTTGAAAATCCTAATTTGCTTCTTGCTGGGGGAATTGGTGGCGGGAAGACAGTCTTTCTCCGTTCTCTGTTGGTTGGAGCTGGAAAGGAAGGGGCGGCTTATCTGTGTGATCCAAAACATGCCGATTTTGTTCCCTTGGCCCGATTAAAGGTCTTTAAAGACCGAGTCTTTTATACCAAAGAAGACATTGTCGCCATGTATGAGCGATTCGAACAAATTATGGAAGCTCGTTATGCCTACATGAATAAACTCATGGAAGAGCGAGGCGAGAAAGAGTTGGGGAATTTTGAAAAATATGACCTAAAACCCGTTTTTCTGATTCATGATGAAGTGAATTCCTTCATGTCGTCTCTTGATGGGAATGCTTCTTATGGTTTGTGGGAACGCTGTCGAAAGGCGGATGATAATGTGACGTTAAAGGGCCGTCAGGCGGGTTGTTATATCATTAAAGCCTTTCAGCGTCCTGGTCATGATGACTTACCGCTGAAAATCCGCTCTAATATGATGTTCCATGTCACAATGGGCCGCCTAGATGAATATGCTTATGCGGCTATGTTTGGGGAAGAAAACAAGAATAAGAACTTTCGTAATGTGTCCTATTTAGCAGGAAAGCGTGTCTATGGCCGAGGCTACTGTGCCAATTTTGGTGACCAGGCTCAAGAATTCTATGCTCCCTTGATTGACAAAGATTTCAATTTCTATGATCTCTTTGAGAAATATGAACGGATTGAAAATCCTTTTGATCCTCTGGAGGCAGGCAGCCAATACCAGCCCGCACAGACTATATCAGAGAATCAGATTTTAACCCGTAAAGAGGCTTTGCAGGCTCTGCAGGAAGATTTTTCCGACCTGACAGACCGAAATATCCGAACGGTCTTTGACCTCTTGAAAGATGGATTCTATCCCTTTGAAACTGGAGAGGCGGGCAGTCCAGTCATCAAACAAAAAGACTTGGCGGCCTTTCGTCAGGTATTTGAAGAGAGGGAACGCTCTGACAAGTCTTATAAACAGATTGTTCAGGAACAATTTGGCTAGGGCGGACAAGCGAACAGCGCTAGCTTAAGCGGTGAGGCGCTGGGCGCTTCTGCCTAGCTGAAAGCGGCCGGCCGTGAGGCGGGCTGCTTTCATGTAACCCCCTGTATGTTAATAAGGGGGTTACGGTGAATCACAAAATCATGAATGCCTTGAGACTCTAGCTTTCAAGGCGATTTTAAAAATTGCTGAAAGAAAGACTTTCAGCAGTTTTTAAAGTCGAAAGACTGACAAATTAAAAAAGGAAGGTGAAGCTATGCTGTATGAAAGGGATTGAAACAAAGGATATAGAGAGGCTGCGCCTCTACTTGGGTTTTTCCAAGAAAGAGTTTAGTCGGCTCTTAACCATTTCACCAGCGACTTATAACCGCTATTTGGGAAAGGACACGGTGTCTTTTAAAAAGGTCGGTCTGCCCCTACAGGAGCTGCTGTCGCTGAACTCAACATCTAGTGTCCGCTTAACTGGTCGGGTTGACTATATCCGCTTCCGCTTTCGGACTTTGGATTGGTTAGGGGTGATAGATAAAGTCTTTGGACTGAAAAAGAAGCCCTTTATCCAGTATGACTTTGGTCGCTACGGCTATAATATGCTTGAAAATTTCAATTTTATCAATGTCTATCACTCGGAGAAAGACGAGAACATGGGGACGTTGGTTGAAATGACCGGGCGAGGCTGTCGGGAGTTCGAGTGGTACTTGAAAAATGAGCAAGGGGGCCGAACCTGGCAGGAGGTTGTAGAGGCAGCTCTGGATTATGCCAAGAGGAAAACCCAGTCTCAGGAAGAGGCGGCCGATTTTCTCAAAATCACCCGTCTGGATGTTTCCCTAGATGAAACCTATAACAAGGATGGGAACTATAACTTATACAAGCTCAAGGCAAAAAAAGAGCAGGGCTTGATTCAGTCTAAAATGCGCTCTTTCAAGTTCATTGATGGGGAAACGCAGAACCAGGCAGACGGCTGCTCAGTTTATTTTGGCTCTCGGCAGTCATCTGTTCTGTTGAACTTCTATGAAAAGGACTTTGAACAGGCTCACCAGTCCAAGGTGTCGCTGGAAACCATTCGGGAGCTGTACGGCTACAAAAACCGTTATGAGGTCCGCATGTTCGGTGATAAATCTCATGATTTCCTCCTGGAGTGGTACTATCAGCGGGAGGATATGGCCAAAAAGGCGGTCGGCGTTATCAATGATAAGCTCCATGTCTATGCCAAAAAAGGCAAGCGCCTGATTCTGGATCCAGACTGGTACAAGCTCATGGGGAGCTTGAAAGCCTGTCAGTTTGTGACAGCTCCTCAAGAGGTGGCTATAGCAGAAAAACAATACCGCTGGTATGAGCGAGTCGTAGCGGGGACTAGAAAGTTTCTGGAGGAAGTGGAGGCTGTTACGGGTTCGGGTCGACTAGCAGAGATAGAAGAATATGCGGAAATTCCAGAAAAACGATTGAAAGAATTGGAATGGCTACAAAAAAGAAGCAAGGAGGCAGCAGGTTGAAAAAGATTGAAAGAATTACCCCAGATTCGATGGCAGTTGTGGACCGTGAACGCTTATTTGTTCAAGTGGAGGGAAAAGCAGATTTAGTCTTTGCCAGTCAGTATTTTTCTACCTATCGGGGGTCTTACCGCTTATTGCAGATTCCCGTTATCCCGTCCGAGACCCAACCTCGTTTTCTGCGGGACTGTTCGATTGATTGGGACCGGATGCCGGAGGGAATCACAGCTTTAGTAGAAACTTGTAAGCAGAGGAGGGGAGATGGCAAATCTTAGTCTGTTATTGAGAAGCCAGTTGCAGGAGAAGGAAGACTTGGCTGTTGTTATCAAAAAACTGGTTCACTTGATTCCAACTCGTTCCTTTTACTATCCAGAAGTGCGACATCATCCAACCTACCGAGATTATCAAATGGACATCCAGTGCCTTGTTCAGGACGTGAGAAAGTACAAGCGCCCTTCTGATAAGGAAATGCTTGGCTCGCTGATCCAGCAGTATGAGGAAGAATTAAGAAACTTAGTAAAGAATAAGCGCCACTGGCTGGAAGAAAATTTGTTGCGGCTGGAGAAAGACCAGCAGATTCAAGATATTTTGTTCTTTGCGGCTAAATACCACAAAGAAAAGTTTTTATTGGAAACGAAGGCAAGGAGGTAGGCCATGTTTTATAGATTTTGGGAACCGCCTGGTATGGTGGAATGGGTAAGAGTGACCTTTTCGGATAAGCTGATACAAGAAAAATCTAAGAGCTTATTCTGGAAGCGGGCTGAACAAAGAAAGTCCCGTCCTCCTCCTGCCATCTACCCCAGTGAATACCAGAGAATCTGAAAGAAATGAGGAAAAACAGATGGCACAAACACGAAATGAAGCAGATAAAAAAGTCTTGGCTCTTGTGAAAGAGGCAGGGACATTGCTGGTCAATCATAAATATGATGATGTCTGGCCGGTGATGGGACAGTTAAATAGTTTAATCAAGAAGAAAGACGATTTGACCTTGCCGGGCTACATGGTTGAAGTTTTGGAAAAGTATACCAGGGACTACTACCATCAAAATGGTATTGTGACCCAAGCTCACAAAGCCATGACCGCTATTGGCGGGAAACTGTCTCAGGTGGAATAAGGGAGAGGCCAGTGCCTCTCTTTTTGTTTTGAAGGAGGATGACAGAGCAATCATGATTGCGACGATTAGAGTTCGAGCAGACGGATCCAGCTCTGAACTTTGTCAGTTAGACCTGATGAAGTTTAGTATCGAAGGGGTTCGTCAGAGGATGGAGGAAAAAGGAATCCAGGAGGAGAATGTTTTTGTTTCGGGCTTCTCTGATTGGGAAGTGGATGCAGTTATGTCTCTTCAGGAAGCTTATATTCTAAAACAGAAGATTGCGAATCGGTATGAAGGAGATGACTACTTAGTCCAGTATTTATTCAAAGCTCATAAGTCCTTTATCTTTGTGATGGCTCATAACTTTGAATTTGTGAGCAAAGACGAAGTTGAGCTTATGCAGCATCTGTTAAAAGAGGTTGAAATGGATAGGGTAGTCATGTTCTTTTACCAAGCCAACAACTGGACGGCTGCTATCCAAACCTATATCAGTGAGGGGGTTGTGCTGAACACTCCCAGAGGTTTCTATGTGGAGGTTTGAAATATGAACATTTATACCATTCAACATGACCGGATAAAAGAAGAAAATCCGTACAGTGTTTGGCTGAGAGATGAATTGATTGAAGATGATTTATCGTTCGGAGAGGCCTTGTATTGGACTTTTCGAGAATTGCAGAAATGGGTTCAATTCGGTTATCTCACTCAAGAGCAGGCAGATGCTATACGGGGAGACATTGAAGCCTATAATGCTTTTGTTTCTCGTCTAGCAGGAGCTTAATAAAATCATAGTAAAGGAGAAAAGAGTGAAAGAAAAAATCGTTGAGTTGATGGCTCAGTGCAGGCACTTTCTTTCTCAGTTTGTCAGAGTAAAGAAAGTGAAACAGCTGCCAGAGGTGAAGTTATCGGTCCAGAAGAAAGCTAATATACTGGTCTATGGAGGTCTGGGATTGTTGGTTTTGATTGGCCTTTTGGGGTCTATTCGAGCTATGGCATTATCCGGTCAGGTTTCCCAGTTGACTCGTCAAGTGAAATCACTGAATCAATCAGTGATAGACCTTCCGTCTAAGCAAGTTGGTATGGATAGCGCTAAAGTTGAACGTTATATGTTTCAATTTATAAGCATCTATATCAACTACAATTCGAATACGGCCAGTGAGCGTCAAGCAGAGTTGGAGAGATACTTCTCCTTCGATATGTCGGGCTATCAAGATGATGTGAAGTCAAACCGCACATTGATTGGCCGTGATTTAATTGCTCTTGAAGATAAAGGCAGTTATAAGCTGGCTAAAATCCGCCTGTCCTATGAAACAGGGGAGGGAGAAGAAAAGCCTAAGACGATTGCAGTATTAGCTGTTCCTTTCCAGATGTCAGATGGATTGCTGGCGATTGTCAGTCCGCCTTATTGGGTGGAGGAAGATAGCTTGCTCGGTCAAGCTAAAGGTTTTGAACAGACCAAGCGAGAGAATGTAGAGCAGTTGGATGAAAAAAATACTAGTTCTATTAAAAAGTTTCTGCCAGTTTTCTTTGATAAATATGCCCTGTCTGATAAAACAGACCTAAAGCTGATGATGAAGAATCCTATCTTGATGGGTGGAAATTATCAAGTAAAAGATATTGAAGAAAGTTCTGCAATTTTCTATCAGAAAAAGGGTAAAGCTATGGTTCAAGTGGCGGTAAACTTTGAAGAAAAAGAAACTGGAGCTGTTCATACAGAACACTTCACACTGGTTCTTTCTAAGCAAAGTAATGGCTGGTTTGTGGAAGAATTTTACCCCTACTATAAAAATTAAATAGAAAAAGGAGAAATGTATGTTTGATAACTTAAAAAACTTTATGCAGGGAGAGTCTTGGGTTCCACTTTCACTCTTTGCAGGTTTCATGTTGCTCCGGTATTGGAACAAGGGAGACTGGGTGAAATTCCTTTTGAGCTTGTTTGCCTATACTGTTATTATGGGGGTCACACAAGGGCCTAAGATTCTCCATTTCTTTGGAGATCTTCTTCGCCTCATTGCTGGTTGGGATACGGGATTGTAAGCTATGGAAGAAGAAATCTTTGATTATAGTAAGGGATTGAATGCACCTTACTGGATTCAGGAAGTAGCTATTGACACAAAGAAAGGAAAAAAGGTACTGTGGACCTTTTCGGTTCCGGTTCAAATTTCCTACTTTGTTCTGTTCTTCCTGACTTTAATTTTAATGCTGACTGTTATGGCACCTATTATGAGCTTTCTATACAAAGTAACTTATTCAGGCAGTGTGCTGCTCTATTTTTTTATTCCTAAAAAAGTAGCCCGCTTCTACTCCGAATTTGAGCCCCAGGGAAAGAAAATGCATGTTTTTCTTTGGGACTATCTACGTTACTTTATTTCTTTTGTCCTAAATAAAAAGCCCATCTATCAAGGAGAGAGGATGGAGGATTTTAAGGATGAAGAAATTGTATTTGAAAAGACCCAGTTATAATAGGTGTGACAGCCTATTATAACATTGTTCTCCTTTGCGAGAACCATTTTTTATTAATGACACTAGAAAAGGAGACATAATGCCGATATTTGAATATCCAATCGCAAGAAGCTTTGACAATATTGCTTTACGAAAAGATGGTAAAGTGATGGCTTTCTATCGGGTTCCCAGTGTCCCGATTACTATTACAGATGATGAGAAAAAGAAAAAACACAAGGAGCGCCTGCAGCAGCTGATTAAAAAGCTGGCTAAAAACAAAAATTTTGAGATGGCCCTCGTTCCGAAAGATTATATTTTGGAAGAAAAAATGAAAGATTTTCGCTCTGCCCTGGCGGAGGATAGCTTGGAAATTGGGGAGAAATGCCTGTCTTTTACTACCGAGACTTTAACTAAGGAGTTTGAAATTCCTTACGAGTATGACTGGGTTATTGCTGTGATAATTGATAAAAATACTGCAAATGAGTCCCTGCATAATTTGGTCTTGGAGCGTTTGACTGAAGCCTCTCTGCGAGTAGCTAAAGGCTTAGGCTGGCAGGTGGAGGTTCCAGAAGATTGGTATGCCAGTTATCTGGATGAAGAAGCGACCGTCTATCAAAATTTGCGTCCGCTCAAGGCAAAACGCCTGACGGATGAAAATATGTTCTACTATCAGCGGATGCAATATTTGCGGTATATCCCGCATCTCAAAGAGGAGGTTCTGGCTAATCGCTCATTATTCAATGTGACTGATACTTTGATTCGTCCTCTACAAGGTGGATTTTTAAAACTGGAGAGCCCTTATGGCTCTTCTTTTATTTCCATTTTGCCCATTGGCAAAACTCCTGCTGTTATCAATGGTTTTCACTTGGGAGAAATCATTCAGCGTTTTAATTTTCCGGTAGAGTTGCGACTCAAGCTGGAGTATATAGATAAAAACTCTATCAAAGGAACCATGGCCAGATCCAATATTCGTTACTTGAATATTATGACAGAAGCTCATAATACAGGTACTGCTCAGATGGATGAAATTATTGAGGGAAATCGCAGCCTGAAACACCTTATGAAGAAGGTTGGTGCTAATGAAAAGTTGTTGGAATTTGGAGCTTATATGATTGTAGCGGGCTCCAGTTTATCTCAGTTGAGACAGCGTCGTCAGATGGTATTAAATACCTTCGGCAATATGCGTGTAGAAGTGCATGAAGCTAGTCAGGATGGTCCTTATTTGTTTCAGGCTCTTCTTTATGGAAATGACTTGAACAGTACAACAAGAAAATGGAACCACTTGGTGATTGACAAAGGTTTTGGAGAACTGACTCCATTCACAACGACCTTTTCAGGGAATCGAATTGGCCATTATATCGGTCGGGTGGATAATCAGTTTTCCAAATGGGAAAATGTTGAAGAAGCTATTAAAGGCTCCCGTAATATTGTGCTTTATAATGCCACAATCGGGAATAAGGAAGGTATTGAGGGAAAAGAAACGAAAAATCCCCATGCTATTATCACTGGAGCTACAGGCGAGGGGAAAAGTTACCTGGCTCAGCTTATCTTTCTTTTAACCTCTATGGAAAAGACCAAGCTGCTTTATGTAGACCCCAAACGGGCTATTCGTAAGCATTATGAAAAAGTGCTGGCAGATTCAGAGTTTGCTAGTCGTTATCCGGAACGAAAGAGGCAGATTGAACAGTTCAACTTTGTGACTTTAGATAGTACCAAAGAAGAAAACAAAGGTGTCTTGGATCCAATTGTTATTCTTGGTAAGAACTATGCAATCAGTACAGCTAAGAATATCTTGGCTTATTTGCTGCAGGACATGGAACTGTCGCTCAAGCAGCGGACGGCTTTGCAAGAAGCCATTAATGCTGTGGTGGAGCGTCGGCTGGTTGGGGAAACTGTCGGCTTTTACAATGTCATTGATGAACTAATCAATAGTTCGGTTGAAGAAATCGCAAACTTAGGTGCTTATTTAGCTTCTTTGATTAAGAATTCTATTTTGGAGCTGGCCTTTTCCTATGGTGATGTAAAGGGATTGGACTATGAGAAACGAGTGACAATCCTAGAGGTTGCGGATTTGACATTACCAAAGTCTGACGGAAAGAACGAGGAAAAGAAAATCAGCGACCATGAACGCAACTCTATTGCGCTCATGTTTGCCTTAGGTGCTTTCTGTACACGTTTTGGTGAGCGGAATCAGTATGAAGATACCATTGTCTTTTTTGATGAAGCGTGGATTCTCATGGAAAGCAGCGAGGGCAAGGCTATTATTGAAAATATGAAGCGGATTGGCCGCCACTATTCCAATATGTTGGTCTTAATTACACAGTCTGTTCATGATTCCAAAACTGAGGATGATAAGACGGGCTTCGGGACCATCTTTACTTTTAATCAGCCAACAGAAAGAGCGGACATTCTGAAACATGTTGGCTTGGAAGCGACTGAGAAGAATCTGGAGTGGATTTCAAATATGGTGTCCGGACAGTGTCTATATAAAGATGTCTACGGCAACGTCAATATGATTAGTGTTCATACGATTTTTGAAGATATTGACCGGTTGCTGAAGCCAATGAAGGATACTGAGGCCTCCAGCTTAGAGAACAAGTATGCGGCTTAACAAAAATAAGAAAAGAAAGGAGAGTCCATGCAAGAATTATTTGACAAGGTTTCGGGGGTCAATATCTTTGCCCTTAAGTCTTATATGGAACCAACCTCTAGTTTGGATCATGGCGCTTGGGGGATGTTGAATGATGTTCTAGTCAATCTTCCCTTTATGATTCTCAATCTGGTGGTGGGCTTTTTCTCAGTCTTGATGAAGTTATTGGAAAATCTGGATTTGACAGAACTCTATGAAAAGAGTGTTTATGCAGCTTCCAAAAGTATGTGGAATGCTTTTATTGGGGGAAAGGTCCTGACGGCAGGTTCTTTAGTTTGGCTCCTGATTGCTCTATCCTCTATCGTCCTGTTCTTCTACTTCACCTTGTCACGAGGGAATATTGGCCGGAAAATTTTTCATCTGTTGGCAGTTTTGGTGATTGGCTTTGCTTATTTTGGGACGGTCAACTCAACAGATGGCGGCCTCTATGTCCTGCAGGGAATCCGGTCAGTCGCCAAAGAAACTGTTGAAAGTATTGCCAGCCTCAAGATTGACTTGGGAGAAGGCCACGTCATCACTATGTCAGAGAAATTTTCAGATACTTATATCGCTGAGACGAGTTTCCGGGCTTATTTGTTCACCAACACAGGTAGAACGGATGGCAAGTTCGTCAATAAGCAGGAAAAGAATGAGCTGCAAGATTATGACAGTACGGCTATTCTAGGAAAGAAAAATAAGGATGGCAAGTTTGAGGAAGTTGAGAGAAAGAAGCGAGAAGACACATTGCAGAAATTAGGTGATGGAGCTTCTGATGGAGTAGAGATGAACACTTGGAACTCTGCTATTGGTGATTTTATCTTTATTCGAATGTTTTATGTCTGGTTAATGATATTGAAAGCTATTGTGCTAGCCCTGCCAATTCTTTTTGTACAGTTGATTAGTCTTCTGGCGCAAGTGGTGGTCTTGGGGTTGATGTTACTGATACCCGTAGCGTTGGTGGCTTCCTTTATCCCAAGTTTCCCAAATATCATTTTCGGGGTGGTCAAAACCATGTTAATTGGCTCTGTCCTGCCATCTGGCATGTCTGTTGTTCTGCTTTTTGTCTTCCTGATAGAACGCATGGCTTCCCTAACGGTTGTAGCTAAAGCAGAAAAAATTATTGCTAAGATGGAAGCCTTGGCTAGCTTCTCAGAAGTCTTTAATATGGCTATCTCAGTAGTTGTTTCAATAGCGGTCTATATGGCTCTTTGGAAATATAAAGGAAATTTAATGGGTTTTATCTTGGGTTCTGGTGCCAGTGCTAAGATGGATGAAATTGGCGCAACAATTCAGAATCAGATTTCAGATGTTCAAGAAAATGCCTTTGAGATGGTCCAGCAGACAGGTGATTTTGCCTTGTATACAGCTGGCATGGCGGCCGGTGCGCTGGCTGCTAAACGGGGGAGCACTAGGGAAGAGAATCAGGAAGATTATCCTGATTACTCCAGAATGGATCCAGCGGTGATGGAGGAAGAAGAAAACCTTAGTGCCTTTGATGAAGATGTGGCTCCACATGCTGGAACAGGCAGAATGGCAGAGGCTTTTTATAGTGGAAACAGTCCCATCTTTGACACAGAGGCCCCAGCCTATGAGGAAGTGTTGGATAGCTACGAGGGAGCTATGCAAGATTATGCGGATGAATTAGAACCAGTACTGTCTGATATGGACCAATCCAGAGAGGCCTTGTCAGAAGCTCCTCCAAGAAGCGGGGACGAATCTGCTGGAACAGAATTTAGTGATTCGGCTGCTGCTCAGCCTGCTGGAGTAGAAAACGAGCTAGAGCAGAGGAAAAAAGCCTATCAGCCAAAACGAAAACAAAAGAAAGCTGCCAAGCTGCAAGAAAAGCTGGATGTTTATCAGGACGACCAGGCCTACTATCAGGGGCAAGGAAATAGTTTCCAACGTGGTTTCCTAAATGCTCAGCCGGTGGAAGCACGAATCAAATCTAATATCCAGCGCCGGGATAATCTCCTACATAAACTAGAAAGATTGAGAGGTGAAAGCTAATGAAAAAGCTGCTGCTTTTGTTGGTATTAGTAATCTTTGCTTCTCCTCTTTTCTTTATCCTGATGATTGTCACTATGCTGGGAGGGCAGAATACAACTGCTCAAGCCAGTGAAGTAAATGGGGTTACCTATGTGGAGCATTGGAGCGGGAAAGATGCTTATACACATCATTTTCTAGCTCAGCGGTATGGAATAACGTCGGAACAAATCAACGGTTTTATTAAGAGCCAGGGCTATAACCCGACTGGTCGAGCTAGTGGGGAAAGCTTTTTAAAAGCTCAAACGCAGAGCGGGATTGATGTGAGAGTTTTAGTGGCCTTTGCTCAAATGGAGAGTTCATACGGAACAGCTGGGGTGGCTAAGGACTATCCGGACGCCAATATCTGGGGATATGGCTGTTTTGACAATGACCCCAATCAAGGCCGGAACTGGGGACCAGAGAGGGCCTTTACAGATTTTCGGGAAAATCAAATTGAACGTCTGGGCAATAGCAGCCTGCAGATTATGGATGAACGGGCTCAACAGAATGCAAGCGGAACCTTACCGGCTGGAAAAGGTGTCTACTATACAGATACCTCTGGAACTGGGAAAGCCAGAGCCAAGGTCATGGAGGACTTTGATAAGTACATAGATGAACACGGTGGGACCCCTAAACCACCTCATAGCTCAGGGTCATCTGCTAAAGCTGGGGGCGGAACAATCGCTGTCTTGGATTCTCAGCTGGGTCATTCCGTCTGGGGCGGCCAGTGCTATATGATTCCGGCCTACTATGCCCAGGAGCTAGGCGGTCCTATCTTACGAGGCGGTGCAAGTAAGAAATTAGGTGCTTCTGGGATGGCCGCTGCAGATATTGGCTCTGATTATGACTGGAATCAGTGGGGCTGGACGGTTGTTCAAAATCCAAAGGCTAATCAGATACAATCAGGAGATATTATCTGTTGGAATCGGAGCGCTTTTTACTCTGCAGACGGAGGCTATCAGGTGGATTCAACTTACGGTCATGTGGCTGTAGTTGGGGAAGTCAAGGGAAATAATAAAATCATGATTTATGATCAGAATCCCTCTGCCCTGCAGTATCATGAAATCACGATTACAGATAACATGTTTGCGAGTACAATTAGAAAGGGAAGTAAATGAAAGTTTGTTGGATAGCTGTATCAGTCCTTGTCTTATTCGTTCTAGCTGGCTGTACAGCTGAAAAAAAAGAGCAGGCGAGGGAGAAATCAGACCAGGTCACTGCCTGGTCCAATTCTAAGGAACAGCAGACAGAATCTGTTCCTTCTTCTGCTAGTGATAAAGACCTGGTTGAGCGCTTTATGACGGCTTATGTCGAACAGAGATTTGATTTGGGAACAATAGATCAAAAGAAACAGGAGTTGGAATCCATACTCTCTCCAGGAATGGCTGAAAACAGTCCTATTTTGCCGGATATGGCTGTTTATCGGTCGCAGGTGGTGAATTGGCTGACTAAGAAAGAATTGAATACCAGCGCCTCTGTCGTTCTGGTTGAACGTTTTATCAAGGAGTTGAAAATTTATCATGGGGATGAAGACTGGCTGGCAGATGTAACTTATCAGGAAAGCTCTCCGACCATTAACGGAAGCTATACGGTCCATAAGCAATATCTCTTGCAGATTGTAGATAGCAAGATTACAGAATGTAAGGAAATGGAAAAATAAGCAAGTCAAACGATTTGCTTATTTATTTTTATACAAAGGTATGCTATGATTAAAATGTTTATTATTTTATTACAGATTGGATTGTACTTGCTGATGTTTGATGTTATTTTTAAGGTTGGTGAAAAAGTTTTTGAAAATAAATATGCTCGTAGATTTTCAGTAATAGTGATATTCCAAATTTTGCTAGGCTTCTTTCTTTTTATCTGGGAATATGCAGCGTCATTTTATCAGCAGGGACATTTTGGTACTCTATTAGGCTTGGTAAACACATTTTATGAGGTTTTGTTTAATAGACAGTTGAATGTTACACCATCAATAACCGTCCTTGTCTCGTTGTTGGATATAATTTTAATGTATGGTATCTTATATTATTTTAGAATTTGGATTTTGCGTTTATTTCACAAATATAATAGGCTGAATTGGATTCGATATGATGAAGATACTCATGAGTTTACAATTGTGCCAGTGACTGAAACTAGAAAAATAACACAAGTGAGAATTGGTGATGAAGTTATTAAATTCATCTTCTTCTTTGTAACAGCTAATTTTATGGAATTGTACCTTGGTTTATTTTATTTTTGGATTTATCAAGGGAAACTGGAGGAGTTCTTTTTTATCTTGTTTCTTATGTTGCTAATTTCTATTGTATTTTTGTTTGTCGCATTTTTTATAGTGATGAAAGATTTTGTACAGTATTCATCAATTCAAGCAATCTTTTTTGATATTCTTAGATATGAGCATGTTATTGAAATATTTGAAGAGTGTCTAAAAACTGGGAGTTCTTATTTAATGACTGCTAATTATGATATTCAGGTAAAAGAGTTTTTGGATTTAGGAATATTTCAGACGGTAGAAAAAGTCGATTTAAAAGATATAGCAACTTTACAAAAAGTATCGGTTCAAATAACAGATAAACATTTATCTTTGTATTATCAGGAATCTGTAAGGTATTTAAAAACAATGGAAGAAAATAAGCAAGTCTAATCAGGCTTGCTTTTGTATTTTTTTAAGGAGGAAAGGCATGCAAAATAATTTTATTTCAGATAAGGACTTAGTCTCAATGGGCTATAAGGAAGGAACTGCTAAAGTTATTATTCATCAAGCTAGAGATTTACTAGTTAGTCGAGGTTTTGAGTTCTATAATCGCAAGCGTTTGATGATTGTACCTAAAGCAATTGTATCAGAAATTTTGGGAGCAGAATTAAATGGCTAGTACACGTTATCGCAAGAGAGGAAAAAAATCATTGTGGAGCTATGAAATACGAGAAAAGGATAAAGTAGTAGCCCATAACAGTGGATTTAAGACTAAAAAAGAAGCTATGTTAGAAGCCGAATCTGTCGCACAGAAAATTCGTGCTGGTGGAAAAATTACAAGAAATATGACGTTGGCTGATTTATACCAAGCTTGGTTAGATATTAAAGTTCTTCCTAACAAGAAAAAGAGTAAATCCACCAAGAAAAAATATATAGCTAAAAAGAAACGAGTAGTAGAATTTTTTGGAGATGCTCCTCTTTCCTCTATTACTTCTAGTCAGTATCAGCAGGCACTTAATGAATATGGTAAGCGAGTTGGTCGGGATGTTTTAGGTAGATTTCATTGTAATTTAAGGTCAGCAGTTAAAATGGCGTTAGCTGATAAATTGATGATTGATGATTTCACTTTAGACGCTGATTTGTTCCCACAGATTGATTCTCAGGATCCAGATGAAAAATACTTGCACAGTCAGGACGACTATTTAACTGTTTTGGAGACATTACAAAACAGATTTTGTTATTCTAAATCAGTTGTTCCTTTTGTTATTTATTTCCTATTTGTGACTGGATTGAGGTTTGGTGAGTTGATTGGTTTAACCATAAATGAAATTGATGAAAAGAAATGTAGATTATATACCTATCGTAGATATAATACTACTTTGAAAAAATTTGTACCTCCTAAAAATAAAACTTCTGTCCGCTTTGTTCCTTTGAGTAGAGAAGATATGGGCTTATTAGTTAAGTTGGTTCGTTTACAAGAAAAAACTAATAAGGAATTGGGAATTACTAATCCAGATGGAATGATTTTTCAACACTTTGCGTACAAGCGTACGGTTCCTGATATTGCTTCAGTTAATAAGTATCTTAAAGGCTTGCTTGAAAATTTAGAGATTGAGCCAATTTTAACAACAAAAGGTGCACGTCATACTTATGGGAGCTACCTATGGCATAATGGTGTTGATTTGGGAGTCATTGCTAAAGTTTTAGGGCATAAAGATATTTCAATGTTAATTGAAGTTTATGGCCATACATTGGAAGAAAAGATTGATAAAGAATTTGAAGTTATCAGGACCTTGAAAGATAGGTAAGAAAAACTGGGGCAGAACATGGGGCAAGAAAAAATTTGAATTAGAAAAAAGCCTATATCATAGGCTTTTAAGTTTGAAAGTTTTATGCCCCCTGCAGGGATCGAACCTGCGACCCACGGATTAAGAGTCCGCTGCTCTGCCAGCTGAGCTAAGGAGGCAATAGAAAAAGCTGTATTGGTGCCGGACCTTCACGATTTGTATTGAACCCGCGCAATT
>ERZ773008.287-NODE-287-length-35889-cov-11.018279_pt1 | contig 35889 bp, 36 predicted proteins | sample MGYA00580664_ERZ773008 | MGnify/ENA primary metagenome ERZ773008 (study PRJEB29015, sample SAMEA2738016) | human oral metagenome | biome: human oral; feature: human-associated habitat; material: dental | place: China | collected 2048 ...
ACGTCAAGTCCGTCTCGGCCATGACCGGGGAGGACCTCGACGACGTCACCGGCCGCGCCCTGTTCGCCGACGGTCTGTCCACCGTGCTCGCCGGCAGCGGCGGAGGCTCGGGCACCACCACCTACGCGGAGAACATCGGTGTCATGGCCGCCACCCGCGTCTACTCCACCGCCGCCTACGTGGTGGCGGCGCTCAGCGCCCTGGGCCTGTCCCTGCTGCCGAAGTTCGGCCAGATCATCGCCTCGATCCCCGCCGGCGTCCTGGGTGGGGCGGCCACGGTCCTCTACGGCATGATCGGCATGCTGGGGGTGCGCATCTGGGTGCAGAACCGCGTGGACTTCTCCGACCCGGTCAACCTCAACACGGCGGCCGTGTCCATGGTGGTGGCCATCGCCGACTACACCCTGGTCTGGGGCGACATGACCTTCAAGGGCATCGCCCTGGGCTCGGCCGCGGCCATCGGCGTCTACCACGCCATGCGCTGGATCTCGAAGCTGCGCGGCACCAACCTGGAGCAGGCATCCCCGGCCTCGGCCCCCGCCGGCACTGAGCTGGAGGGCCCGGCCTACTCCAGCCGCGCCGCCCACTCGCCCTCGGCCGCCTCGGAGGCGCAGGCTCCGACGTCGCGTGATTAGGATGCTGTAGCGTTGGACGAACAGTTTAAGCGTTGACTTGGATCATGAAATTGCGGGCGTGTTCGTGAGCCTATGTAACTTAATTGCTGGACGGTGAATTGAGGTTGAATCGTATGGCTCCTGCATATGGGGGGTTCTACAATGATCACCTATGGCAAGTTGTTCATAGAAGGCACGGTCAATCGACCTTCCGGATAGTTGCACTTGTCGCCTCGGGTGTAATTTTGTTTGCGTTGGGATTTGCTCTATTTTGGGTGATATCTGCGCCGTATGACGGGGGCGGGAATCGCGGATTTGTGAGGTCAGTTATCGAGATATGTCGCCATCGAGAAGCTAGACATACCTGCGCCGGATACTCGTTGATTGCTTATGCAGCCATACGTTTCGCCATATCATTTTACATGGCCGGAGTGTGGGTTTTTCTGCAGGGTACCCATGCAATTTTGATCAGATTACACCAGTTCGTCAAAAAGTCTTCAATCGCATACGAAGATGTGGTCGGGAATCCATATAAGAAAGAAAGCTCGTGGCTGGCGCTAGGGATCCTTGGGGCAAGCGTGCTAGTTTTTTCATTCCTCGCGTGGTTTGTCATAGAATCCCGCAGCTGGCTAAATTGGCTTATTATGTGCGCGATTCTTCTATTCGTGTGTTGGGAGGTATTCGGTTCTATTGTCTGTAGTCAACTAGAGGTTTTGCGAGTTAATTTTCATGCTGCTGAAGGTGGGTTACTAAAGTTCCTGGAAAACTCAAAAATATCCCCCCTGTTTAACTGCAAAGTCTGCGATGGGGTGGTGGTGGAAGGAAATAAGCGGAGGCGCTGGCTTGAATGGGAATTAGTGAGAGGATTTCGAAGGCAGTTCTCTGCTCTGTCGCCCAGCAGAAAATTATACTTTAAGGCACTGTTTACGTTCCTGTGTACGTATGCAGGATTTGGAATGAGCAATACCTCCGTTGTGCAAGCGTCTAAGGCAGCGGTTGCCGCCACTTTTCTTCCTGTGCTCGTGTTGACACTCTCGATATTTCCTAGATCGCACTTTTCTCGCCGTAGAGGGTTGGTAGAATCCCGTACACCTCCCCGAGCAGCTGAATTTTGGTTGGGATTGCTGTGTGAAATAGGTATGTTCATCATTCTTCTGGTGGGGGTTCTGTTATTTTGGAAGACTATCGATAGTGTCATCCCTTGGTTGATTAATTCAATCAACCATATATCTCCTTTAGACGTACGTGACTCGATTTCCATGTTCACATTCATCTTAGGGAGTGCTTGGGTTCTAGCGTATTTGGTCATCCTCAAGTTTTCAGGCGCACCACAGGGTGGTTATGCAAGGGTTTTGCGTTGCGTAGGGCTGACACTCATCTCAATCCTGATTGGCGCCTTCACTTTGCCTTGGGGGGTTCCTGTTGTGTTTACTATATTGCAACTTATTTACGATAATCGGAGTGTGCAAAAAGCATATTCTCCCACCCTGACGGTTTAGCCGATTTAAATCAAATATTTTTAATGCAGTGAGCATAGTGATGTACTATGTGTCGTTGGTGGCCAGAGAGCAGTAGGGTAGTACGGGTTCATTATAGGGAGCCTTGTGCTGCTGTCACTTTTACTGTGGTTGCGATGATGTGGTCAGGTAATTTGATCTCTCTCGACGTGTGTGACACCTCTGTCTCTGGCCTGGCTTGCACAGTTTGGCTTGGTGTCGGATTGGGTCAAGTCTATTGATGCGGTGTAGAGGTCTTCGTGGAGTGTGGTCGTTAACTGGTGAGAGAAGGGGTGTTGGGTAGGTTCTGGATGCGATTGAGAACGTCGAGGCTGAGGTAGCAGCGTCCTTCGGTCTGCTCTGCTAGGACGGCGCAACCAGGCGGATAATGGCGTCCCTGTTGGGGAAGATTCCAGTTGAGTGGTGCGGCGACGGATGTCTCTATTGAGGCGTTGTTGGGGGTTGTTAGACCAGATCTGTCTTCATACCTCGACAGGGAAGGCGGCGGTAGGCCAGCAGGTCGGCTCGTGCGGCCTCGAGGTGGTCGGCAGCCTCGGGCAGGATCGTGTGGACGTAGTCCAGGAGGCGGTCGAACTGAGCCTCGACGGCTGCTGCGTCGGGCTGGTCGTAGACGCCAGTGGAGCATGGCCTTGACAGCGGGCCACAGACTCTTGGGAACCACTGTCATCAGGTTAGCGGCGTAGTGGGTGCGACAGCGCTGCCAGGTCGCTCCGGGCAGGTTCGCGGCGATAGCCTCAACCAGGCCTGTGTGGGCGTCAGAGGTGACAAGCCGTACCCCGTAAGTCCCCGGGCCACCAGGTCGGCGAGCAGCCCGTTCCAGGCCGCCGAGCTCTCGGTGGTGGCTACCCGCAGTCCTAAGACCTCGCGATGTCCATCAGCGTTGACCCCGGTAGCGGTCAGGACCACCGCGCTGACCACACGACCACCTTCGCCGACTCCGCCCGTTTACGGCGTTCAAGCAGCCAGTCGGGGAAGTACGAGCCAGTGCGCAGCTTGGGGACGGCCACGTCAATCGTGCCGACCCGGGTGTCCAGGTCCCGGCGCCGATAGCCATTGCACTGAACCCGGCGCTCGGGGCTGGCCTGACCGTACTCGGCACCGCACACCGCATCAGCCTCGGCGCTCAGCAGGGAGTTGATCACCGTCTGCAGCAGGCTACGCATCAGGTCTGGCGAGGCCTGAGAAAGAGCCTCGCCAAGAAGACGCTCAGGGTCGCCAATATGAGGAGCGGTCATCGTGATGACTCCGTTCGAGTGGGTTGTAGGAGATTCCTCGAAGGATCACACGGTGACCGCGCTGCCACCAACAGCAGCCCAACCACCGCGCTACACCACACTACGGGGCACTACCAGATACAATCATGTCCACCTTCACTCGGCCTTAGGATATCGGACACCTAACGAGGTCGAACGCGAGTCCCCAGCCCCAACTAAGGCAACCTGAACGCAAAACAAGCATTCCCCGAAAAACACCCAGCAGCCCTGTTGTGGCGCCCCAAGCCTTACAGGTCGGGACGCCACAACAATATAGTGAGCGCTAGCCTCCCACCTTGATCTGGTCGAGAGCAGACTTGATTTTATCCCTGATCGCTTCGCCGATTTCGGTCCTATTGTTGATCAAGACAGCTGCGATCAGCGCCACTACGAAGGCAATACCAGCATACTCGACTGCAGTCTGACCACGCTCTGAACTTTTGATTTTTTCAATCATGTCATCGAAAGCAATCTTCGTGCGAACTTGGAGAGCGAGCATCTTGTTGCTGCTGTACATGAACCTGTTCCCTTCTGCGGTCGGTGAGATGTGAATCAGAGGACGCATTCACGCCCGTCCTCCTGACATGTTTAATAGTAGGAAGCCTCGCGACCTCCACCCTAGGGTCAAATGCCCTTACGCCACCCCCTTTTGCGCCCCGTCAGACCTGATCTCGATCTTTCGTGAGGTGGGGCGGGGTGAGTCTTTCAGTGTGATGGCAGTTCCTGTGGGGCGCCCTGGCTGGTGTTGCTGGCTGAGAAGAGATTGAGGGGGCATCGTGGGGACCCGGTTTCTCGACCAAGATTCACCAGGAGGTTGTCCCACGATGCCCAGTCACCAGCCTGCCGCGTCCACGCTGATCCAGGAAGTTCTGACTGATCCGGACCTGGCTCACGATGACGTCTTCCGCCGTCTGCTTCAGGCCGGCTTGCAGGACCTGATCGACGCCGAGGCCACCGCCGTGATCGGCACTGGGCCCTACGAGCGCTCCAGCAAGCGCACCAACCGGCGAAATGGTAAGCTCCCAAAAAAGCTAGCCACGACGGCTGGGGAGGTGGACCTGGCTATCCCTAGGCTGCGACAGGGCTCTTTCTTTCCCTCCCTGCTCAGCCCTCGCAAGTGGGTCGGCAAAGTGGCTCTTCGTATTTGAGGGTATAGTAGGTAAAGCCTATTGATGTGTTCGGGGTGGGGTGGGGGGCGTCTTTGCGCTGGGTAGGGGTCGAGATCTCCCGATGATGGGAGCTGCTAAGACAACCCGTCACGAGTGACCTCGACGTGCCTGAGACTACCTTCACCGATCCTGACCTGACGACCTTACTGGGACTGACCGCGGTGGGCCCGCTCCTCACAGCGGAGCGGGCGGTTGTGGAGTGCCGCATGCCGGCCGGCTTCGAGGATGCCTTCTGCAAGGCGTGCGGTCCCCAGAGGCAGGCTCGTGGGACGGTGGTCGGGCCTGCACATGCCGGTGGGGTGGCGGCCCACACAGCTGGTGGTGCGCGTGCGGCGCTTCGCCTGCCCGCACTGCCGCCGGGTGTGGATGCAGAACACGACTCGGCTGGCCCAACCCAGAGCCCGTCTGACCCACTGAATCGCCCCGGGTTTGATGGAGGCAGTGATGACACGGAAGGATCACTGTCATGGGACAGAAGAAGTACCCCGATGAGCTGCGCGAGCGAGCTACGAGGATGGCGTTGGACGCGTTGGCTGACCCGGCGCGGGCCAAGGGTGCGATCCGCAGGATCGCCGACGAGCTTGGCGTTCACCCCGAGGCTCTGCGCACCTGGGTCAAGAAGGCCCAGGTCGATGGTGGTCTGAGGCCGGGAACCACCACCGACGAGGCGCAGCGGATCAAGGAGCTAGAGAAAGAAGTCCGAGAGCTGCGAAGAGCCAACGCGATCCTGAAGAGCGCGTCAGCTTTCTTCGCGGCGGAGTGTGAGCGCCCGTCCCGTTGATCTGCCAGTACATCGAGACCAAGAAGGAGGAGTTCGGGGCCTGGCCGATCTGCAAGGTGCTCACTGGCGCCGGAGTCAAGATCGCCCCGAGCACCTGACTCACGCTCGCCGTAGCCGGCCTCCTAGTTGTATGAGGTCATGACGTTGGTGACGTGTACTGGGACGCGGGTGGCAGGAGGCTGGCTGCGGCAGGCAGTGTGGGGTCGATGGTAGTTGTAGTGGTGGTTCCACACTGCGACGGCGTCACGGCGCTGCTGCTCTGAGGAGTAGGAACGCACGTAGAGGCACTCCTCGGCCAGGATGCGGTTGTAGCGCTCGACCTTGCCGTTGTGACGTGGGGTGTAGGGGCGGATCCTCTGGTGGCGTGAGGCCAGGGAGGTGATTGTCGCGGTGAAGGTCCGGGCGCGGTAGTTCGCCCCGTTGTCGGTAACGACCCGCACGAGCCTGGTGATGCCGTGGGCGGTGAAGAAGGCCCGGGCACGGCAGAAGAAGCCGATCGTGGTGGAGGCCTTCTCATCATCCAGGGCCTCGGTGTAGGCCAGACGCGAGAAGCCGTCGATGGCGGTGTGCAGGTAGGTGTAGCCAACCCTGGTGCCCTTGCCCCGCTTGGAGGCCTTCGCCTCGGGGGTACCGCGCCCATGAGCCCGCCAGCCTCCCCCAGGTGGGATGCGTCCAACCTTCTTGACGTCCAGGTGGATCATATGGCCCGGGAAACGAGCCAGGATCGGTTTGCTGACCCGGTTGGTCTGTCCGGTGGGGCCTGGTGTCGCCTCGCCTGTTCAGACCGGCTCTGTCCAGCCATCGGGTCACGGTACGCGCCGACACCACTGTCCCGCGCACAGCCAGCTCGTGGCTGATGCGGCGGGCGGACCACTTGTGGGTACGGCGCCAGTGCTCGATGAGGTCCACCGTCTCGGCGCTGGTGCGGGCGGGGCAGTGAAGCGGGGCGCTGGAACGGTCCTCAAGCTCCGAGATTCCTCCTTGGCGGTAACGAGCGACCCACTTCGACAGCGTGGCACGAGCGATACCGGCCTCAGCCGCTACATGAGCGATGGGGCGACCGGCCTGGACACGCATCACGAGCCGGTAGCGGCCCTGAGGCGTCAAAGGAGCGTTACGGTGGGTCATGGCAGCGGGGCTTTCTCCTGTCGGAAGGATGATTCAGCACCACCCATCCTGACAGCCCAGGCCCCGCTGCCCCCAACGCCCCATGACTACAACCTCATGACCCACAACAGCTAGGGCCTTGTCTCTTGTTGTTGGGTGCGGGGGTTGGTTTACGCGGTGGTTGCCGGTGTGGTGGTTGGGGTCTGCCTGGCGTAGGTGGTTGGGGGCAGGTGGCCGCAGTAGGAGTGGCGGCGCACGGTGTCGTGCGCGGGTCGGCCATCTGAGGGTCTGGCGGCAGGCGAGCTCATCGCTCCAGGAGCATGCGTCCATGAGGACCTGACGCTTGAGCATGGCATTAAATGACTCGGCCAGTGCGCCCGCGGCGCTGGTGCCGGCCACGCCCATGGACCGGGATCACCCCGAGCTTCTCGTAGACGGCGGCGAAGCCCTCGGAGGTGCAGGCCGATCCGTCAAATCGGAGCGGACGACGGCGCCCTTCAGACCCCCAGCGAGTGGCTGCGACCCGCCGCGGACGCCCCGAAGACCAGAGGAGACGCACATATGGTCGCGCAGCGCCCAACCGGGCCAAGCGCCGGCCGTGCGCAGCCGATGACGGCGGCCAGGTACAGGTTCGCCCCACCGACCAGGGGCAAGTAGGAGGAGGCACCGACGCATCCCGGGGCCGGGGCCGTGACGCTCGAGCAGATCGGGGAACCCGACGCCGGCCTGGTCCGGCACGGTGGCGCGCGCCCGGCGCCGTCGCCGGTAGCCGGAGGGTGCCCGCGGCGCGCATCAGCCGGGCGACCCGCTGACGCCTCACCCGCCCACCTCTCTCCTGGACGGCCTCGTTGAGGCCGGCGATCGGTCCTGGATGCGCCCACGGCCGGGCCGGCCTCGTGCAGCAGGCGTATCCGCTCTCTCAGAGCCACGTCAACGGCCCAACGGCACCCACGACCCGGACGCATCCCACACACCCCCACCCCCGGTAGCGTCTCATGCAGGCCCACCGCCCGACATCGCAAACTCCTCGAAGTAGGGGGCTTGCCCCGGATTGCGGACACGAGGGGTTAGCCCATGCGGCGCGCTCCAGCATGCTGGCTGGTACCGCGGGCGTGCTGGTGCTGACCGTCGCCGACGGCATGGGGCATGTCACCCAGTTTTCGCCGTACGGCGGGCTGAAGACCGAGGACGAGAACTCCAGACGGCCCACCCCCAGCGGGGGTTGGTTCACACCAACCCGACTTCCGGGACGTAGCGAAGCCATTGCCCGCCCTGGTCCGTGAAGTCGGTCTCCTTCGCTATGATCTCGGCGGTGTGGTTCCACGCGAAGAGCAGGTAGATCTGAGGCCTGCCCGCGGCGTCGGGGAAGGCCTTGACCGGGATGTGGGAACCCGGGGTGAGACACCCCTGCTTCGCAGGGGTGGTGTCGTAGATCACGGGTAGCAGGTCGGAGCCGATACCGCAGTAGTTTAGGACGGTGGCGCTCTTGGCCGTCGCTGCATAACCAGCGACGGAGCGGCCCTCAGCCTTGAGCTGCTCCAGGGCGTCTCGCAGCTTCTTGCCACGCCTCGCCACCTCGTCGGCGAACGCCTTGAGACGAGCTGGGTCGTGGGTGCCGTTCTCCTGCTCGGCGGCGATCATCTCTGCGACACGGGACGAGGCCTCGCGCTCACCGGCGCGGGCCAGGACGTACCTCACTTCCCCGCCGTGGAGCGGCAGCCGCAGCACATCGACGAGGTCGAAACTGTGCCGACTGGCGAGCGACGCGACGCTCGTGGCAGAGAGCAGGTAGTAGTGCTCGTCGTAGATCTGGTCGAAGGAACCCAGGCGAAGGATGTCATCCAGATACGGGTCCTCGAACACGAAGACGCCGCCAGGGGCGAGCAGGGCATGGATGCCCTTGAAGATATCGTTCAGGTAGGGGATGTGGCAGATCGTGTTGGCTGCGTACACCACGCTGGCCGGTCCCTGCTCCGCCGCGATCTGCCGTGCGGTGCGCTCCTCAAAGAAGTCCGACAGGATCTGGATCCCTGCATGGCGGGCGACCATACCTGTCTCGACGGCGGGATCGACACCGAGATGACGGACCCCGGCTTCTTTCATGGAGCGGAGCATGGTCCCGTCGTTGCAGCCGATCTCTACCACAAACGGGTCGTCGCTCGGGAAGGTCTCGCGCAGCCACCCTGCGGTCTCGGTGAAGTGTTGTACCATACCGCTCGACGAAGACGTCATGAACGGGTACTCGGGAATGAACATCTTCTCGCGCGGCACCTCTTCCATGAGCTGTACCGATCGGCACTGGTCGCACTGGGCGACTCGGAGTTGGAAGAAGAACTCGTGGGCGGGAATCTCGGTTCTGAAGCTGTCCGACAGAGGTTGGCGCCCCAGGTTCAGGAACTCGCCGAGCGGTCCACCGCAGATGCGACAGTGGGTCATGTACAGACTGTAGCAGCGGGTTGGGGCACGAGCGCTGAGAGTGGTTTTGCGCCCTGCAGGACATCGCGGAAGAACTCCATCTGACGCGGCATGCGCTGTGCGAAGGTGCGTTGGTATCGCTGCGTGTGCTCCTCGGTCATCGTGCCGATCGGTATCGCCAGGACCCAGCCGTGCTCGGTCTTCTCGATAGTGAGCGGTTGCCAGTGCGTGCCGACCCGGCGTAGATGATCCTCGATCGAGGCCCGCAAGAACTCCTGGCTGGTGTTCTTCCACCCCTTCGGGAAGACAAGGGTGCTGGCGCTGCGCGCAGCCGAGTACCAGGCCACCATGTCTTCAAGACATGCCTCGAAGGCGACCGGGATCAGTCGCGGGTCGATGAGCCTGCGCTGGGCCGCCCGGGCGCTCCTGCTGTCGGGGAACACAGCGAGCGCGTGTCCGAAGGCGAGCGGGAGGCTGTTCTGCCGGGTAGTCGGTGCCTCGAGAATGTCGACGGTGGAGTTCAGAGTGGTCGCCACCCGAGCGCCTGCGTCCGTGCAGCGAAGCCACAGGTCCCAGTCCTCCAACCCGATTTCGCTCTCCGTCCAGCCGCCCGTCGCGTCCACAAGCCACCGTCGGTGGGCGGCAGCGGAGTTCTCGAAGAGAGGGCTGAGGATCTGGGCCTCCGGGTGCCACAGCATACTGATCGGATCGGAGGAGCTCAGTACACGGCCAGTGAGGTCGATCTTCCTCGACGAGGTCGCGGCGACATCCGCTTCTTCCAGCAAGGACCGCATGGTCGCGAGATGGTCTGGGTGCCACAGGTCGTCGTGGTCGATGTAGGCGACGCATGCGCTGTCCGTGAGCGCCAATGCCTCGTTGATCGGGCCTGCCTGAAAGCCGTACCGCCGCGTACGGAGGAAAAGGATCCGACTGTCCTGCTCAGCCAGTTGCTGGGCGACGGTGTCAGTGTCGTCGCTGCTGGCGTCCGATGCGATCACCAACTGAAAATCTCCATCGGACTGGTTGAGGACGCTGAGCACGGTCGATCGCAGGGCCTTCCCCCGGTTCCAAGTGGGGCAGACAACGGTGAAGTGTGGCAACGCGACTCCTACCTTGCGGCGGTGCTGGACTGTGTACTACACTCTAGCCTGAGCGGTCTCGGACCGGGTGATCCCTGACGTGGACCTTGTTTCTACAAGACGAACCGAGTCGAAGAAGTGCGGACGTTGTAGTTCTCTGTACCTGTCTAATTCCCTGTACCTGCTAGTTCCCTGAGGGGGGGGACCCATGGAAGTCTCGGTACTTCTTCCCTTTGTGCCGCGTCGACCGGAGCAAGTTCTTCCCTTCGCGGGCCTGATCAAATGGACGAGAGCCGCTCGCCTGTGGCAGGGGCAGAGTACCGTCATTGAGCCATTCCACGGATTCGCGCATTCGTCTGGTGCGGGATTCCGCGTCCCCACCGGGATCGGTGTGGCACTCATGCCTCTGCGTCATCCCTTCGACGCGGCTCAGATGGCGCACTCCGCTGTGCTGACTTCCGGGGAGCCCATGCGGATTGCCGTCGGACCCGGTGCCGCTGCGTTCCAGAAGGCGATGCTCGGAGCGTCGTATGCAAGCCCACTGACCGCTGCGCGCGAGTACGTCGCGATCATGCGTGGTTTGCTGGACGGTGACCAGGTCGACTTCGCAGGAAGGTACTATCAGTGCCACTTCGGTCTGCACCCCATGCCTGCACCCAGGGTGGAGGTCGGACTGGGAGTGCTGCGCCCGAAGATGGCTCATTTAGCGGGCGAGATCGCTGAGAACGTCGTGACATGGCTCACTTCGCCTGCATACCTTGAGGGAACTATCTGTCCGGCAATCAAGGAAGGCGCCGCCACGGCTTCGCAGCGAGCACCGTCCGTCACGACCTTCGTGCCCGTGGGGCTTTACCGGCCGGGCAGGAACGCTCAAGAGTTGGCTTTGGAGAGTGCCCGGGCGCACCTTCAGGGCCCGCACTACATCGACATGCTCGCCAAAGCGGGCATCCAAGTCAGCGGACGTCCCACGCTGGAGGACGCGCAGAAGCTCATTGACGGAGGCGTGTTCCTCTACGGCCGCCCGGACCGGATCGGCCGAGGACTCGATGCATACGCCGCAGCCGGCGTCGATGAGATCGTGTTGAACCTGACCGGGACCTGCGCTCTACACGGCCTGCGGGCGACAGTCCAAGACTTGGAGGTGCTTCTCACACATCTCCCCCAGTTGCGCGAGCAGCCGCTGTCTTCCAAACCGACCGGGTCGATCATCCCGCGTTCTACCGAGGAGAAGCTATCATGACCAAGTCGACCGTCAAGCGTGCTCTTCTGACGTGGGCGGTGGGTCGGAACTACTTGGATTTCCGGCTCGAGCGTGGCGCGGCCGTCGTGATGATCGAGCGCCGCGAGCACCTCGACGAGGTTCTCGCGAGCGGTGTCGCAGGCGCCGGATCGGTGATGCTCGTGCCGAAGACGGACCTGGCCCTTCCCGACGATGACACCGGAGTCCAGTTCGTCGAGTACGAGGGCGATGCTGCCGAACCCGTCGGCGAGATCTCTGTTGGGGACGACGTCTTCGTTCAGCTCCAGGACTACGCCACGGCGGAGTACATGTCGCTCATCGGCCCGACGATTCTTCGCCTCACGTCCGAGGTTGACCTTGAGGTGTATCTCCAAGACCTGGACGCCAGCGTCGGCGAGGGACGTTTCCCTGAGTATCTCATCCACCCTGCTGTTCAGCTGGCAGACCCGGCGGGCCTGCGCGGTGTCGTCGTTGACGACGGCGTCGATGTGCGCCTTCACCTGGACCGCGATGGCAGGTGGTCGACGTCCGCATGCGGATCGGCGATCGGTTCGCTCGGTGACGGGTGGGACGTTCTGGCCCTCTCGCTCGCCAAGGTGCGCGAACAGTCCGATTTGCCCTGCCCCGTGGCCCTGTCCAAGAACATCCCCGAGGAGACACGCCTTGCGGCACTTCGGGAACGCCCGTGGGCGGGCTACTTCCTGGCTGCTCAGGCCGCGGTGAAGAACCTCACCGCGCGGCATATCGAGAATCCGTTGTTCTCCGGCTTCGGCGGTCGGTTGGCTCCCGAGCTGCAGGAGTGGCCGACGGTGAGCGCGGCACCCACGTCGCTTCAGGCCGCCACCTCCCCGATCCTGGCCTGGGACGACGCACGGGCTTACTTCTTCGCCCCCCAGACGGGACGGATGGTGACTATGCGGCTGGACTCAGCCGTATACGTCGAGGCGTTGCTGACTTTCGGCTCACTCGACGCGGCCGCACGTACCGGTAAGTTCGAGGAACAGTTGCTCGTCAGCGCTGCCGAGCAACTCGTCAGCGTCGGTCTGTTGCCCGGTTCCACCATCGCTATCGCTTCGGACGGCTGATGGCGATGATGAAGAGCATCGATACGGTTGTCCCGGCCGCGCTGCGTGAAGCCGTGGGCGGGGACCTGTCAGGAGCGCTACTCCACGGCATCTACGACGAGTTGGGCGGCCCGGTATACGACGACATCAGCCGCAACGATCGGCACGAGGTTGCGGAACTGCTCCGAGCGTTGCGCGGCTGTCGCGGGACGGCGCTCGAGTTGGCGGCCGGCGCGGGACGGCTCACGATCCCCATGATCGCGACGGGACGTCACGTGACCGCCTTGGAGCTCTCTTCTACGATGATCGCTCTCTTGCGGCGTCGCCTCGAGGAGATGCCGTCGGCACTCAGCGAGCGCTGCACGGTCGTGCAGGCCGATATGTCGGACTTCGACCTGGCGAGGACCTTTTCAGCCATCGTGATCGGTACGACTTCGATCTGCCTCCTCGACGCGGAGGACCGCTCCGGGCTCTACTCATGCGTGTACGGCCATCTCAATGAGCACGGCATCTTCATCGCCTCGGTCCTGGATGTGCCTGTCGCGAGCGGCGTGTCCACCGAGGTCGTGCGGGAGGTGCGTGGCGAGAGCGGTCGCGGGTACTGGCTCGCCGAACGTCTGGAAGCAGGAGGAACCGCGCGCACTGTCGCGGTGACCAGTGTCGACGGCACGGAGCCGCGTCATATCGGCGTTGGTACGGTGGCAGTGATCAACGCATCGGTCATCCAGGAAGAGATGGGATCACACGGCCTGCGTGTCGTGCAGGACTGGGTGGTGCCGGGTGTAGAAGAGCGCTACAACGTTCATCTATTGGTCGCGGTGGCTGCTGAGGGGGCGGGGATCTAATGAAGAGGGCCATGAGCGCTCTGTGGCCTAGCCTTCTCTCATCGGCGGACGTAGGACGGCCCGACCTCTGCGTCGTCTCTGCGACAGGCACGAGGCTCACTTTCCTTGACGGGGTGGAGCGTCTCTGCGCAACCAGCGGGCTGTGGAATGTGCCCCTGGGCTACGGCGACCAAGTGATCGCGGAGGTGATCGCGCGCACTGCCGTGGACAACTCTTACGCGTCGGTGTTTCGGTACGAGAGCGTCGAGGCTCGTGAAGCGGCGAACCAACTGATCGAGCTGTGCGGTCCCGACCACTTCAAGAAGATCCTCTTCTCGACGTCCGGCGGGGCGGCCAACGACATGGCCATGAAGTTGGTGCGCCAAGTTCAAGCCCTTCGTGGCTACCCTCAAAAGAAAATGGTGGTCGGCCTTCAGGGCAGTTACCATGGGCTCACGCACGGCGCCTTCGCCCTGACTGGGGAAGAACTGGGGCAGCCCGCCTACGGGATAGATCGGCGTCTGGTACGTCATGTCGATTCCCAGTGCCCCGAACAGCTGTCCGAGCTCCTGAGCCGCACGAGCGATCAGATCGCGGCCGTCGTTGTCGAGCCCTTGAGCGGGTCTGGCACCATTCCTCTGAGCGACGAGTTCCTCGCGGTACTGGCGGAGAGCCGGGAGCGTCATGGGTTCGTCCTGGTCGCTGACGAGGTGGCGACAGGGTTCGCCCGCACCGGCCCAATGTTCGCATCTCAGGAGTGGCCCGTCCCGCCGGACCTGCTAATCATGTCGAAGGCACTCACGAACGGCACATGCGCCGCAGCCGCCATCGCAGTCTCTGACGAGATCGCGCGTGACTTCGATGCACGAGACGCGGTCTTGATGCACGCCGAGACGCAGGCGGGGACCGCGATCACGTGTGCCGCCATCATCGCGACTCTCAGCCGACTGCAGTCGATCGACGCCGAGTCCCGTGTGCGGGCACTCGAGTCAGAGTTGGTCGAGGGCTTGGACGACGTAGTGCAGGATGTCCCCGGTGCTGCGACCCACAACGGTCGCGGTGCTTTCCACACGCTCTCCCTCGTGGACTCGCGCGGCAAGTCCATCCAACAGAGTCTGGTTTGCGAGGTCGTCGACTTCGTCAGGCGCGAGGGCGTCGTCGTCCATCCGGGGCTCCATGGCATCCAGATAGTGCCGGGCTATCTCTACACGGTCTCCGACATCGCAGAGCTGTTCGGGGCGATTCGACGGGGCCTCACGGCCTGGTACGAGCAGAAGGAGACCGCCTGATGAGATTCGCCTGGTCTTCTCCGACGGAGGTCGCGCTTGGCATAATGTCCTTGGACGGGTGGTGCCCGGAGCGGAACATCGTGCTGCTCCTCGTGGACGGCGCCGTGATTGGACAGCCGTTCGAGGTCACGGTCGAGAAGCTGCTGGGTGTGCACGGTTCCGCAGAGGTTCATCGCGTCGTCGTCACGCGCAGCCCGCGACTCTGCGACGTTATGGACGCTCTTGAGCCGTTCCGACGAGACGGCGGCGCGGTTACCCGACTCAAGATCGTTGCGGTCGGCGGTGGGGCGACGATGGACCTGGGCGCCCTATGCTCGCTTCTTGTGGACCAGGATAGGCTCGCTGCTACGCTAGGGCCTTCTCAGCGAAGTGGGCTCATGCTTTTCCCGCGGACGGTCCTGAGGTCGACGCCTCTGGCGATGGTTCCCACCACCCTCGGGACTGGCGCCGAGCTCAGTTCGAGTGCATGCGTCGACGGGGAGGACGGGCGTCGGCTCTTAGCGGGTGAGGCGTTTCGGCCCGACCTTGCGGTCTACGACGATGGTGCTACAAAGACGCTGCCCGGATATCTCGTTCAAGAGGCAGTGGTTGAAGGGCTTTTCCGCCTGAGCGCAGTCCTGTCGGGAGAGCTCGCCGATCATCGTCTCGAAGACCACCTTGCGCTGTCGTTGACCGAACGGATCGTTCAGCTCGGTGACGAGATCGCGGCCCAGCGAGCAGCGGGCCCCGTGTCCGCAGACACCCGGTTGGAACTCGCGGAGTTGAACGGTCTGACCCACATGGCGCTGCTTTCGTTCCGTCGGAGCCGCTACAGCGGCAAAGCCTGGTATGTCGCGACGGAGATCAGCTCCGTGATCGGTGTCCGCAAAACCCAGGCCATCGCGCTGTTCCTCCCTGCGGTTTTCGAGCAGATGATGCGCGGGCAGGAGGCCTGGGGCAGCAGTCGCAGACTGCGCCAGTTCTGGTCTCGCGTCTGTGCTGCTACGAGGGCGAGCGTGAGCGATGCACCGAGCCAGGGGTTCGCACAGCTTATGGAGCAGTGGTGTGTGGAGATTCCGCCACTGATGAGTCCCGAGGAGGGTGCGCGCGTCGTGCATCGTTCCATGCGTCGATGGGGCGCCGGCCTTCCGATGCTGTACGGGCTCACGTCAGAGGACCTGTTCGCCGCCGTAGCGCTGGTGAGCAGAACGGAGGACCGACAGGCCCTCCCACAAGCTGAGTACGGTTCCGATGGAGCCGTACCGGTACTCATCGGTAACGCGCCGATGGGTAAGTGACCTTTCGAGTTGATGGAGAGGAGGAGACATGAACAAGGAGATGCAGAAGCTGGAGCTGGGCATGCAGGAGCTCGAGGCCATGGAGGCCCCAGGCCTCTGGACCGGTATCGGCGTCGGCGGTGGTGCAGCAGCGACCTACGCGACGATCTACTTCGCCGTTTCGGGCGCTGCGCTGACCTAGCCGGAGAGTTTCGGAATGGATTCTCAATTGGGAGAGGAGAAGAGCTATGAAGACTCTTGAGCTGGATGTGCAGGAACTGGAGCCCATGGAGGCGCCCGGTTTCTGGACGGGATTCGTCGGTGGTGGCACGCTTGCGACCGCCGTCACCGCGATTGGTTTCGCGGCGACGTAATCCACTGACCGGGTAACCACCCTCCGTGTGACTCCCCAGGTACCCATTTCTCGGAGCGGGTCTCATGGGGTGGTGGCAACTCCCGCGCGGTCTCCCACCGGTGCTGGAGGCGTTCGGTGGGAGACCACCCCCGATCCTTTGTTCTACGTTCTATTGTTTTTCCGACTACCTCCGGTCTGCCGAGGAAGGATGTTGTTGTCATGTCTAAATCTGCAATGAAGTATCTCTCAGGAGTTGTCGCGCTGCTGCTTTTGTCGGCTCTTGCTGGAGTGTATCTTCAGGGCGCTCTGCGCATCTTTATCTGCGCAGCCGTTGTGCTGGGAATGCTCTACCTGGTTGTCAAGATAGTGCGTGGGGAGCGAGCGCAGTGACTGCCAGCCCTATCAGCGTGCGGGGGCTCTGCAAGAGTTTCGGGGGGACACGAGTCGTCGAGGACGTCACGTTCGACGTGCCTGAAGGCCGAGTGGTGGGGCTGCTGGGACGCAACGGTGCCGGCAAGACGACCACCCTCCGCGCGACGCTCGGTCTCTATCACGCGGACTCCGGGGAAGCTCGGGTGTTCGGCAGCACCTACAACGAGCTGCCTGATGCCGCTCGTCGGATCGGTGTGAGCATGGACCGCATGGGCGCACTGCCCGGCGCGACGGTGATCAGTGACCTTCGTCTGTGGGCGAGCACCCTGCGTCTGCCGAAGCGGCGCTGTGAGGAGGTGCTCGACTTCGTCGGACTTCCCGACATGGGAGGCAAGCGCGTTTCGAACCTGTCGACCGGAATGCGACAGCGTCACGGGCTGGCTCTGGCAATGCTGGCCGATCCGCAGCTCCTGATCCTTGACGAGCCGGCCTCCGGACTGGATCCCGATGGCATCCGCTGGTTGCGCGAGACCCTGCGCGGTCTGGCTGCCAAGGGGAAGACCGTGCTCCTCTCGAGTCACCAACTGGCCGAAGTGGCCCAGACTGTCGACGACGTCATGATCCTTCAGCGAACGCTTCGTTACGCGGGCTCTCTCGCCGACTTCACCTCTGGTCGACCGCACGACCTCGAGAAACGCTTCTTCGAGGTCGTGGGTGCGCCCGGTGACCAGGACAAGGAGGTCCGCTCATGAGTTCCCGGAAACTCTCTTTCATTGACACGTTCCGCGGCGAGGCTCGGAAGGCATTTGTCAGCCCCCTGCTGGCGTACTGCATCCTGGGTGGCCTGTTAATGGCCGTGCTCTCGGTGGTCTCGACCGTGCAGACTAACAAGGAGCTGGTGGAACAAGGGCTGCCGGTCGCCAAGGCCACCACCGAGTCGGTCAAATACTGGTTCATGCTTCTGCTGGGCTCGGGTCTGTTCGGTGTTATGTTCGTCACGCGCGAGTACTCGAATGGAGCAATGTCCCGGTCTGTGCTCCTTGGCGGCAGCAGAGGACGACTATTCACCGCTAAGACACTGGCGACCGCACTTGCCGGTGCGGGTGCCGCGCTCGTCGGACTAGTGGCGATCGCCCTCACCACCACGGTGATCATGCCGGTATCTGGGATCAGGGCGGAATGGAGCAGCGAGGCGACCCAGACGAGCGCAGGCGTGTTCGCGGCGGTCTTCGTGACCACCCTCTTCGGTGCGGCGGTGGGTTGGCTGGTCCGGCACCAGGGAATCGGAATCGCCGTTTTCCTGGTGATGGCTCTGGTCGTCGACGAGGGCCTGTTTCGTCTTGTTCCCCGCGTCGGCAAGTTCATGCTGCAGCCCGCGCTGTCTTCCCTCTACCGAGATGGCCGTGCCGACCTGCTGTCGGTCCCGTGGGCATCGTTTATGACAGCCCTCTGGGTTATCGTCCCCACTTTGCTGGGCATGGTTGTGTTCATGCGGAGCGACATTAAGTGACCGCAGCGTTTCAGCAGCCGTCCACCACCCGGCTCGCGCCCGGAGTTCGTGTCTATCCGGCCGAGGACGACGGTCCATGGACCGTCAAAAGGCCCGATGGAACGTACCTTCGGGTGGGTCGCGATATGGGCAGGCTGCTGCAAGCGTTGGACGGCCGCTCTACGGCTGAACTGGCGGAGGCGCTGGGCGCCGCCTGGAGCGCCGAGTCCGTGGAGGACGCGCTCACACGGGCGCGCAAGATGAACCTCTTGCCCGTGCACGAGAGCAGTGCTGCAAGCGTACCCTCCGCAACAGAACGCCGGGTGCGTTTCCAGCCTCCTCTGACGGTCCAGTTCACGCTGATCCGACCGACATCCATGGCTCGTCGGCTGCAACCGTTGCTCCGGCGCGTCCCGAGGGTCGTCTTCGCCGCCGCAGCCGTGCTATTCAGCGTCGGAGGACTGCTGGCGCTGTCTTTTCAGACGGTCGCGGTGCGAGAGACGTTAAGCAGGCCGCTGCCCCTGTGGGTTCTAGTCTCCTCATTTCTCACGACGACGCTCGTGACGGGGATCCACGAATTCGGCCACGGGTTAGCCCTGGCCCGATACGGGGCTATCCCCTCGCGGATGGGGTTCATGCTCTTCTACCTCACCCCGACCTTCTTCTGCGATGTCTCCGACGGCTGGAGGCTCCCTCGACGGAGCCAGCGCGTCGTCGTGGCGCTCGCGGGCATCGCCACGCAACTCACGATCGGAGGGATATTTGCGCTCGTGGCCGCGCCCGTGGCCACCTTCCTTGGAGATCATTCGTGGACATCGCTGTTCATCGTGGTCGCGCTGTCGACGTACACGGCCTCAGCGGTGAACCTGATCCCCTTCGTCAAGTTCGACGGCTACATCGCCCTGATGGCGCACCTGGATCTTCCCTTCCTCCGGGAACGCGCGACGAAGGATGCCCGCAGCGTTCTCGCGCGCTGGATTTTCGGCGGCGAGCCCCAGGACAGGGAGTTTCCGCAATTCCGCTGGAGCATCCTCCTCTTCGGACTCGCGTGCCTCGTCGCCCCGATCTTCCTTGTGGCAACTGCCCTGGCCATTTGTTTTCCATTTTTGCTTGCAATGGGGTTGATCGGCAGGGTCTTGCTCGTCGTCGTGCTCCTTTTGCTCGTGTTCCGGTTTGTTCGGAGCACATGGTTGGCTGCACGTGCGTCCCGCGCGGCGGGGGCGCGTCCGGTGCGTCAGCTGACTGGTGGCCTCATGATGGCTGTGACCATTGTTGCGGTCCTGGTGGGGGTGCGACTTCCCTCCACGGTAGAGGCGGGGTTCGAGTGCACAGCTGATGGCGCACGGCTTGTGGTGGCCGAGGCAGGGCCGGCTTCAAGGGTCCATGCCGGCCACGAGGTCCTGCTCATGGAGCAGGGACTGGTACGCGCCGATCGCCTGGGAACTGCCCGTGTAGTGGCCGGACCTGACCAGAGCGCGGCGGCTCGCCACGAGAACGTCTCGATCCGTACCCTGGTTCCCGTCAGCGACCTCGACTTCCTGGTCGATGCGTGGACGTTTCCTCTCAGTTCGTGCCCCGCGGAAGGCCCCAGGTTCGGGGCTGCCACGGTGATGACGGGGATGTCCTCCCTGGGCGAGGTGCTTTGGCGGTCTTTTTTCTCATCGTGACGGGGCGGGCCGCAGCCGGTGCGTTGACGCATTGATCCAGACGCGAAAGGACAGAAGTCGAGAATGCACAGTTTGATTCGCTTGGCGGATTGTCTGCCCGGCACGCCGTATTTTGACCTCTTCGCCGAGGAAGAGACGACTGACTATCCGGCCGCCCACCGGAAGCTACCCGACGGGTGGGTCCGCGAAGTGGAGGAGGAATGGGTTGTCCTCCGGCACAACGACTCGGTCCTCCCGGAGCAAGGGTGGAAGATTCACATGTCGGCCACGCTAGAGAGCGCCGCGGAAGCCATCGAGACCGCCCAGGACTACCTGTTGGAGCAGAAGTGGGTCTTCAAATTCCTTCGCAGCCCCTCCGCCGTCATGCGACGAAACGGCAAGTACGGCGAGCGGAGCGCGAGCGGCAAGACGGTCACCATCTACCCGCCCGATGAGGAGTCCCTCGAGCGCTGCCTGAACGAACTGGGCGGCCTGCTCCAGGGACGTCCCGGCCCCTACATCCTCAGCGACCTCCGTTGGAGGCAGGGACCCCTGTATGTTCGTTACGGCAGCTTCGTTGGGCGGTCGATCCGTGACTCCTCCGGTCTCCTCGTCTATGTCATCAGGACTCCGGACGGTGAGCTGGTGGAGGATCGTCGTGGGGTTAGCTTCCGGAAGCCGGAGTGGGCTGTCCTGCCCAGCTTCCTCCAGGAGTCGCTGGACGCGAGGAACGCCGGCGTGATGACGGACTTCCCCTACACGATCAAGGCAGCCCTCCATTTCAGCAACGGCGGAGGCGTGTACGTCGGCACGGCGGATCAGACGGGGGAAGTCGTACTGATACGGGAGGCTCGACCGCACGCGGCGCAAGACCCCTTCGGCCATGACGCGGTGGACCGTCTCACCAGCGAGGAACAGGCACTGCGACGCCTTGCAGGGGTCCCGATCATCCCACGTATCATCGATCGTCGCCGCGGGTATGAGCACGAGTTCCTCGTACGCGAGTTCGCCGAAGGACGAGCCATCACGCACTCCATCGCGGCGAACCCTCTCACGGCGGCCATGATCTGGGATGACACACCGAGCCTCGCCGACTACGCGACCTGGGCCATACAGTTGCTGGACCAGGTGGAGGCAGGACTCGGTGGCATGCACGAACGGGGGATAGTGTTCGGTGACCTGCACCCCGGCAATATCATCCAGTCGGACGCCGGGAGCGTGAAGTTCATCGACCTCGAGACCGCGCAGCTGGCTAAGGGTCATAGCGGCCAGGTCATCGGTACGCCGGGATTCGTGGCGCCTAGGGGTAGCACGGGCATGGCCGTCGACCGCTATGCGCTCGGGATACTCAGGCTCGCTCTGCTGCTGCCGACCGCCCCTCTGTTCGGGTGGCATAAGAGTAAGTTGGCTCAGGCGTTCGAAATCGTCGAGAGCGCCTTCCCGCTGCCAGTCGACTACCGTCAGCGGATCCTTGCGGACGTGGCAGCAGGCACGCCAGAGCCCGAGCCCTCTCCCCTCCTGCCTGGACATGTTGTGGTGGAAGAGTCCCCCTGGCGTCTTGAACCGTTGCCGGCAGACGGCATTGCCGCCGTGCAGAAGTCTCTGGCAGACGGCATCCTCGCCTCCATGACGCCGGACAGACAGGATCGCCTCTTCCCGGGCGACCCCGCGCCTCTGCACGATCCCCAGGCCGGTCTCGACGTGATGAACGGAGCCAGCGGGGTGCTGCTGGCGCTCACCGCTGCCGGAGTGCCCGCGCCGGAGACGGCAGTGGAGTGGCTCTGCCGCCACGCGACGGACACGCGGCTCACCAAGCCGGGCCTTCTCGACGGGGCTGCTGGAGTATCGCTCGCACTGGAGCGGCTCGATCGTCGCGACGAGGCGAAGGCGGTGTTCACCCGGGCGGAAAGCCTGAGCAGCGGGAACGAGACAGACGGAACGTATGGGACCGGACTGGCCGGGACCGCGCTTGCCGCACTGCATCTGGCACAGACGTGGGAGGACGAGTCTGTCCTCCACTTCGCCCGCAAGAGCGCCTTGACGCTCAAGGAGCGTGCCGGAGACTGCCAACGGCCGGGACTCCTGGGTGGTCGTACCGGGGCGGCGCGGCTCTGGCTGGCGCTCAGTGAGGCATCGGGTGAGGAGCGGTGGCTGGACTCGGCTGTCAAGGCGCTGAAGCGAGACGCCCAGCAGTTGATGCAGCTCTGTGCCGAGCCCAATCCCAAGCGACCGGACGCCAGGACGAGGACCATGCTCATGTCTTCGTTGGCGTTCAGCGGTGGCACCGCCTTGATCGTCGAGGAGGTGAAGCGGCTCGGGGCGGACCTGAGCGCGGACCTCCTGCGCTTCCAGGAGCTCTGCGCATCGGTGGCGCAGCAGAGCCTGCAGCCGCAGCCGAGTCTGTTGTGGGGGCAGGCGGGACGGCTTCTCGTCAGCGCCTCCCTAGACGGCGGAGTCTCGGCGGAGCGGTTGGGGCAGCTGGCCTTCTTCAGCCTCGGCCTGGGCGGAAACGCGGTGATGATCGGCGAGGACTGCCTCCGGTTGTCGACCGACCTGGCGACTGGATCCGCCGGCACCCTGGCCTTGATGACATGGCTGCGTGGCGAGAACTCCATGGCGCTTCCGTTCGTGCCGCTCGCGGCCGGAACGGTCCTGCCATGCTGAACTTCCTCGATGCGCTCCGACCCGAGCAAGGCCTGGTGGAGTCGTCCGAGCTTGCCCCTGAAGCGCCTCCGACCGACCTGCTGTGGCGGATGCTGATTCGGCTGAATGTCGACGAGAGTCGGGTTCGTCAGACCGTGCCCGAGGGCGATGGGAAGCTTAGCCCCTTCGTGGTCGGCGCTTACGGGTACTCTCGCGCCGACAGCCTCGTGCGCGGCGTGGGCGAGGCCGTCGAACGGTTTTCTTTGATCAACGCGGCTGCGCCCCGGCAGACCGCGCAGGATGCATCGAGCGGCAACGGCGCCGCTACCCATCCTCACGAGTGGAGTTGGCTCGTCGATCCGGCTTTCCGAGAAGACGATTCCGCGCACGTCGTGGGTCTGCGTCTGCACTCGGGAGACACATGCGAGGTGCCGCTGGGTCTGATCGACTATCCGTATGTCGGACCTCAGGCCGACTGTTTCGACGAGAGCCCATCGGGCGCAGCCTCGGGCGAGAACGCCGACGCCGCGATCAGGAGGGCTCTTCTCGAAGTCATCGAGCGCGACGCCTTCATGGTGACGTGGGACTGCGGGATCGAGGTCTATGACGTCAGCGTGGAGCAGATCGTTGCGGCCGACGCCGAAGATCGACGGCGCGCGACGAGCCTGCGATCGGCCCTGGAGAAGCTCCTGGGAAACTGCTGTGATCTCGGTCTCATCGTTCGGTGGGGGTCTCTCCCAGTCGGGATCCCGGACGTCGTTTGCCTCGTCGCAGGGGTGATCGACCCTTCGCGCGAGCCCGCACTGGCCACCGTCGGATGCAAGGCCCACGACTCGCTGCTTGTCGCGGCTCTCGGATCGCTGCAAGAGGCTTTGCAGCTCCGGTCCGTCGCCTACAACCTGTTCTCCGACGTGTGGCACGATCGGCCAACTCCCGATGTCGTGACGAGCGAGAATGATCGGATGCTGCGCATCATCTCCCGCGAGGGCGTGGAAGAGATCAGTTCCTGGATCGAAGGCTTCTCGACAGGGCGGCCCACTCCCACGACCCGGCCGTTGCAGGTGCAGGATCTCGTGGACGGTCTGGTAGCAGATGGTTGCCATCCGGTGCTGGTCGACCTCACGTGGAGGTTGCCCCCGTCGCTCCAAGCCCAGGGATGGGCTGCGGTGAAGGTCATACCGCTCGACTACCAGGCGCTCCGGGTCGACGAGCGCCTGTACTGGAGCCGCAACCATCGCAGGCGCGAGCAGGTCGTGGAACGGACCCGGCTCGAGGGACGACGCATCTCTCGGCCAGAGGGCGGAGCTCCTCCCCACCCGCTGCCGTAGGCCTCGGCCTATCCGCGGTCGATCTGGGCGAGCACTTCGAGGAGGGCGTCGATCACGCGATCTTGACGCTGGGTGCTCAGCGAGGGATACATGGGGAGCGAGAAGATCTTGCCCGCCAGCCGCTCCGTCGTTGGCAATGAGCCCTGCGGGACATTCAGGTGCGCGAATCCCGACATGGTGTGGACGGGCCAGGGATAACTGATGTTCAGTTCGATGTCGTAGGCGAGAAGGCGCCTGAGGATCTCGTCCCGCTCTGGGTGTCGGACCACATAGACGTAGTAGACGTGGCTGTTGCCAGGGGCGACTTTCGGCAGAACTAGAGAGGTACCCGACAGGGCTTCCTGATAACGGTCGGCAACCGCCTGCCGACCGGCGATGTACTCGTCGAGTCGCGCGAGCTTCAGATGGAGCAGCTCTGCCTGAAGCTCGTCGAGGCGGCAGTTGTGCCCGGGAGTCTCGACAACGTAATACCGTTCCTCCATGCCGTAGTACCGCAGTCGGCGCAGAGTTGCGTCCACCTTAGGACTCGAGGTCAGCACGCCGCCGCCGTCTCCGTAGGCTCCTAGGACCTTGGTCGGGTAGAAGGAGAAAGCTCCGGCCATACCGGTCGTCCCCGCGAGTCGACCGTTCTGCTGAGCTCCGTGCGCCTGGGCGCAGTCCTCGAGGATCGGGATTTCTCTCTGCTCGCTCAACCGACTGAGTGGGCCGAGATCGACGCACTGGCCGTAAAGGTGAACCGGCAGCAGGCAGCGGGTCTTCGACGTGATGGCTGCTTCGACTTGCGTCGTGTCCATGAGATAGTAATCCTCCTGCACGTCGACGAAGACGGGCGTTGCGCCGACGGCGTCGATAGCGACGATGGTCGGGGCCGCGGTGTTGGATACGGTGATCACCTCGTCACCGTGCTTGACGCCGATGGCCTGGAGCGCCAGCTTGAGGGCGTTCGTGCCATTGTCGAGACCGACGAAGTGAGGGACCTGGTGATAGGCAGCGAATTCAGCCTCGAACCCCCGAAGGCTTGCGCCCATAACCAACTGACCGGATTCGAGCACGCGCTCGATTCCGGCAAGCAGTTCCTGGCGTTCGGAGTCGTATTCTGCCAGATAGTCCCACACTCGGATTGTCATCTGCATCTCCTTGCTGATCGTGGGGGCGCATCCGAACTCCCACTGCAAAGGGAGTCTAGCCAGTGAACGGTCCGATTACCGGTGGTCTGGAGCGGGGATCCAGGACATGGACGAGATCTTCAAGGCCGTCCCGCAGAGTCGTATGAGGAGTCCATCCGGCAAGTCGCTCGAAGGCGGACGCGTCCACGAGAGCGTCCTGAAGATCTGAGGGTGCGGCGTGCTCGGGCATGGGTACGTGCTGCGGATCGCACGCTCGACCTCCTTGGCGATTCACGGCCGCGACGACGCTGCTGGCGATGTCAACGAGCGACGTCACGCTCCGTGGTCCCACTGCGAACGGCCGTGGTCCGAGCGAGTCCGCATGTTCCAGTGCGGCGATGAGGGCGCGTGCGGCGTCGTCTACATGAAGAAGACTGCGGCGGACGGTTCCGTCCCCCCAGAGCGTGATGGCTCGTCCGCTCCATGCCTGACGCACAAAGGTTGCAACGACACCGCTGCCCATGACAGGACGAGCGGTGCCCGCCCCGTACACGGTGGGCAGCCTCACCACCGCACCTCTCACGGCACCCAGCGAGGCGGCCTCCTCGAGCAGTTTCTCCGCCGCGCGCTTGTGCAACGCGTACCCGCCGAACGGGGGCATCGCCGCCGCAATGGAGCTGGCGAGCACCACGGTCGTGGGACGGTGGGAGCGGGCGACGGCGGCCAGGAGTTTGCGGAAGCCGTCGACGTTGACCCGGAGGGCCGCCCCGTTGTCGGGTCCCACGCGCCAGCGGCTGACAGGATCTGAGTAGCTGGCGAGATACACGAAACCGTCGTAGTCCTCGATCCAGCGGCCGAACGCATCATCCGAGCCGACGTCCAGGGACTTGGTGTCGTAGGAGAGTCCGGGAGAAGGACAACGCCCCACCGCGAGCACAGACGCGCCTCGGTCGACGAGGAGAGGAGCGAGTGTCGATCCGATGAATCCGGTGCCGCCGATGAGCGCGATCCGGCTGCCGTCGATGCGCATCATGGCGTCAGTAGCGTGATGAGACACGTGTAGAGACTGCGGGCGTGCTCGTCGACGATCATCCCGCGGCGGATCATCTCACCCCATTGATGGAGGGCGACCCACCGATACCCGGGCCGCTCGTCCAGCTGGTCGGTCAAAACGATGACGTGCCGCTGGCGGGCGGCCAAGAACCTGCCCCCTTCGGCGGAGAGAACCTGATCGTACAGGACTCTGGCCGAGGAACCATAGAGGAACGGTGCGAGATACTCGCGCGGCGGACGCCCTGACTCCGGGCACGAGCCTGAGATCGTGATGGTCGGACCAAGCTCGGCACCGAAGACGAGTCCGGGATCGCGGCGCAGCTGGAGAGCCGCGTGCAGCACCCCGCGGATCTCGGTGAGAGCCAATCCAAGCAGCGTTTCGCCGCTCTCGACAACGATGGGCTGGTCCCAGCCTGTCACCTCACGTCCGTCGGCCCGGACCCGCAGGCCGATGATGGAGAAGTTGTCGCGGTCACGGTGGATGAGGGCACCGTCTCGTCGTTCCCAGGCAGCCAGAGAGGTGAGAGGCAGAGACCGTATCTCGGTGGACACCCTGCGCCCCGCGACCAGCCATTCCATCAGGCTTGCCCAGGGGTGCAGCGCGTTAGCTGACGGGACGGATCCGCGCACGAGCGCAGCTGCGACCGGTGAGAGATCCCCCGGCCAGGGGCGAGCGGTCGCAAGCTCCTGGGCATGGAACTGGGCCAGGACGGTGCGAGCGTCGAAGCTCACGTACTCTCCTGTGCGAAGCCCGCGATGGAGATCGCCGAGACTGGTCCAGACGAATCCGGGCCGGGCGTCGAGTTCGTCCGCCGCAACATGACGGATCGCGTTGAGGTTCCGCTTGCCGAGGAATCGACGGCCGTTCTCGGACTGCGGAACGGTGGCCCCGAGGAGGGCGGGGGAGTCGTCGTCGAACACGTGGACGTAGGGCACCTCGCGACCCCCGTGGCGTCGTCCCAGGTTGCTGTGCGTGGCCTGTACGGTGGTCGAGAGCTGCACACCGCCTACGGTGCCCGGCTCAGCCTTGCCCTGCATCAGCGCTTGCGTTCGACCGTTGCGCACCGTCAGCGCGATGCCGAGAAGCCCCACCTCGGATTGTCGCAGGATCGGTTGTTCCCACGTCTGATCCCCGCGGCGGGCAGAGATGCCCACGACGCTGAAGAAGGCACCTCGCTCATGAGCAATCTCCTCGACGTCCGGCTGGGCGGACCATTCGTGCACGTCCTCGAGCCTGATCTGCTCGACGAGGGCCTGCTGCACGACGTCGGGGCCACGCAACCAGCGGGCGACGTCGACCGAGGCCGGAGCGGTGACCGACGCGACATAGGGATCGGGCAACTCCATCAGGCAGTCCTCGGCGTGGGTGGAGCACCCGCGTCCGCACAATTCTCGTACCGAGGCAATATGCCGGCTGCGACGGCTTCTCGTACCGTCATGGCGGCCGTGTCCTTGGCAGAACGGCGCAGTTGTCGACTGTCGAGAGGCCAGGCGATGGCGAGATCCGGGTCCAGCGCGTCGATCTCATGATCATGCCGCGGTGCGTACACGCTGGAATGCAGGTACAGCATCGAGCTGTTGTCTTCCAGGGCCAGGTAGCCGTGAGCGAGGCCTTCAGCGATGAAGATCGAGACGGGCTCGTCTGCGGACATGTTCGTGGCCTCGTGGCGGCCGAAAGTCGGCGAGCCGATCCGCAGGTCGACCACCACTTCTATGAAGCGTCCTGACAGACAGCTCAACAGCTTGGCCTGACCGGGAGGCACATCCGTCAGGTGCAGGCCCCTGAGCACCCCCGAGTGGGAGTGCGAGACAGAAACCTGTTTGACGACGAAGCTGCGACCGAGCGTCTCTGTAATGGTCTCATTGCGAACGATCTCGGAGAACATCCCTCGGTCGTCGGCATGGACAACGCGGCTGAACACATGAAAACCGTTGATCCGCTGTAAGCCCGACATCGTCCTTCTTCCCCTCATCACGCACCCACATTCACGGAGTTGGGAACGCTCGAAAACAGCAGACGGGGAGTCGCGGCGCTGCCTCGGACAAGGCTTGGCTTCCATGGTGGATGGGCTTCGCGGCGTACTGGCGGCACTGGAGCATGCAGCGTGTGCTGTTCCGGCCAGTAGGACAGCGTGACAGCTACAAGAACTGCGGAAGAAGAGAGGTAGGGAATCATTGGGTCTTTTCTCATCAGGGTTGAAAGTGGAGAGTAGGGGATCGTTGTGATAGTGCTGGAAGATGGATGCGTCGTAGGGTGGGTGTACGCGGAGCCTTCCGGCAGCATGCGTTCCGACTAAGAAAACAAGCCCAGGAAGGGGCTCTGCGTGCTATCCCATTGTGCCACTCTCAGCGTGTCAGTTTCCACCGCCCGTACCGTCTCGCGCTAGATTGCTGTCTACCGGCGCCGACCCGGCAACGCGCAGCCACACCCACGGTCCAGGCGATGATGCTTCTGCGTTGGTTGATCGAGGCCGCCGAGGTGGTTGCCGTCGCCCGCGACGCCGAGGCAGAGCGAGTGCTTCGAGAATCTGCTGGGCCACAGTGGTGGGGGCCTGGGCGTGCGGGCGTGGTCGTGGGCCACGCATACTCCCGCACTCGCGAACCCGGCCCGGGTGGCGGCACTGATCGTGCGCGGCGACCTCGAACCCACGGCCGGCATGTGGGTGTGGGTCGGGATGGCGGCACTGGTGCTGGCGGCCGTCCCGGTGGTGGTGCGCCTGGTCAGGCACGGGCGGGCCGCGCGCTGGCGCGGGGACGAGGCCGCCCGGCTGACCGGCCGGCGCGGCGACACCGAGAGCCTTAACGAGAAGGCTGTGCGGGCCAAGGCCGAGCGCCTGGGCGCCGGGACCAGTGATCGGAACGGTTCCTTCGGGCTGCCGATCGGCCGGGCCGTGGCCGACGGCCGATGCCTGTGGTCGTCCTTCGAGGACGTGTGCATCATGATCGCCGGCCCGAGGACCGGCAAGACCACCTGCTCGTTGGTGCCCCGGATATGGGCCGCTCCCGGATTCGTGCTGGCCACCTCGAACAAGCCCGATGTCCTGGAGGCAACGCGTCGGGTGCGCGCGCGCCGGGGCGATGTGTGGGTCTTCGACCCGCAGGGGATCGCTGATGAGCCCCAGTCGTGGTGGTGGAACATCCCGTCCTACGTCACCGACGCGGTCCAGGCGCGGGCCCTGACCCAGATCTTCATCGACACCACCCGGGACGCCAAGGCGCATACCAGCGCCTATTTCGACTCGGCGGCCAGGGACCTGGTCACCGTCCTCGTCCTGGTCACGGCCCGCGGGGAGCGCATGATCATGGAGGTGCACGGGTGGCTGGCCAACCAGACCAACCGCGAGCCGTTGATGATCCTACGCAGGACGGGCGAGGTGTGCCGTCCAGGCACACAAACGGCTCGCTGTCGTCCTTCAGGCGCCGTGGCACGTCGAGCAGGTCCGGAGCACGGCTGGATACCACGTCGAGGGCCTCATGGCTGCTACCGGTAGGCGGTAGCGGGCGAGGCCTCCACGTCGCGGGCGACGGCCGCCACGTTGGCGGCTTCTATCAGCCATCGCAGCAGCATCACCGCCTGCACCCAGCTGGTGGCGGCCCGCTGCCAGGGGCGCATGTCATGATTTTCCGGGAGCCTGGTTTCTTGGTCGAAACCCACGCTGCCCGGCGATCCCGCGTGCACCCACCAATGATACACTCACCTAATCGCACCACCCCAACGATCCCGAGCCCCTCCACCCTAACCCCGGCGAGAAAAGTTCGGTAAGTCCTACAACCGCATCCAGGCCTACCTGAGAGTACCGGCCGAGAGGGCAGGCGCCCTCCTGAAGGGCTTCAAAGCACTCAAGACGGTAACCCTCGACCCGGCCACCATCACCAAGATCACCGCCACCGCCCTGGTCATCCTCAACCTGAACAACAACTCTCTCCGATGAGAAAGGCGCGGTGATCCTTTCGTGTGGTCACCCCTCCATCAAAACACCGATCATATGGACTGGTGGAGGCTGACAAGGGCGCGGACGGAGGCTCGCTGTGTCGAAATCGGAGGACTCTGACCGTGATGTTCTCAGCCGTGAAGCGCGGGGAGGACGTCACGCCCGAACACCTGCAGCCACTCCAACTGGTTGCGTCCCACATTGTGGATGTAGAGCTTGGAGAAACCCATATCCAGGTAGCTCTGCAGGCGGGCCCGGTGCACGTCCGGATCTTCCGAGATGACCATGCGTCCAGCGAAGTCCTCGGGTCGCACGAGACGGGCCATCTGCTCCAGATCGTGGCAGGAGCGGATGTCGGCCTTGGGGAACGCCATGCCACCGTTAGGCCACTCGCGGAGCGCCTGCGCCTCTGCTTCCTCCATTGTGGGTGCCCAACTCAGATGGATCTGGATCCAGCGAGGCAGGGCCTGGGGTGCCATTCCAGCCTCCTGTGCTCCTTTGTCGAAGGCGTGCATCAGCCGGTCCAACTTGGCAGGATCCGCCGCAGCCAGGATGAGTCCGTCCGCCGTCTGCCCGGCGCGACGTGCGACCACTGGGCCCCCCGCCGCGATCATGATCGGTGGCGGCGCCGGCGGAAAGGTCCAGAGCCTGGCGCTCTCCATGGTGAAATGCTTGCCCTCATAGCGGATGCTGCGACCTTCTGCGGAGGCTGCGAAAAGCCGCTTGATGAGACCTACCGCCTCGAAAAGCCTTTCGACACGTGTTCCCGGTCCTGGCCAGTACTGTCCAAGAAACGCTTCATTGAGCGCCTCGCCAGCACCGAGCCCGAGCCATGTCCGGCCAGGATAGGCGGCTTCCAGTGTGGCCGCTGCCTGGGCTACGAGGGCGGGATGCATGCGGAAGCCGGGACAGGTAACGCCCGGCCCGAGCGGGCCTCGGGTCCGCTCGGCTGCTGAGCCCAGGAAGGTCCACACGAAGGACGATTGCCCCTGCGTGGGCACCCACGGCTGAAAGTGGTCGGCCGCCATGAGGCCAGAGAACCCCTCCTGTTCAGCGGCCGCACTCAGTTGGAGCGCCTCGGCAGGGGAAAACTGCTCGAGTGCCACCGAGTAACCAACTGCGCCCATGGCCGTTCCTCTTCTCCTCTTCCACACTGCCTTCCCCGAGACCATAACTAAGTGAGCATGGTCAAACCACTATAAGTGTATCGTCCCGGGTCTGGTGGGGGTTTTCAGTCCTGGGGAGGGATGTTGAGAGTTATGGCAGTGCCGGGGAAGTACGGTGTTGGGTTGCGGTGGCGGGTGATGCGGATGGTGTTGGGGGCCGGGCGGGATTCGGAGTCGTCGTGGGGGGGGGCGGTCAGGCGGGTCGTGGATCGGTTGGGGGTGCGTTTGGAGGTGTTGCGGGTGTGGGTGAGGCAGGCCGAGATCGGTGACGGGGTCCGGCCGGGCGTGATGAGTGAGGACATGGCCCGGGTCGCGGAGTTGGGGCGTGAGGTTCGTTGAGTTGCGGCGGGCGAGGGAGATCGTGAAGACCTCTGCCGCGTTCTTCGCGGCCGCGGGGCTCGACGGCAGGATCAAGTAGGCCGGCAGCAGGTTCCGGTCGCGGTGGTGGTCGAGTGCATCGATACCCGCCGCGGCCGGGTCGCGGAGGGCCGCCCGCTCGGGGCCGAGCCGATCTGTGAGGTCCTGACCGACTCAGGAGCCCGGATCGCCCCGAGCACCTGCTGCGCCGCGAGGTCCGGGCCGAGGACGGCCCGGGCGGTGCGAGACGCCGAGCTGCTCACCGCGATCATTACCGTGCACTCAAAGAATCTGGGTGTCTATGGGGCCGGGAATCCAGCTATGGGTGGCCGATCTCACCCACGCCCGCACCCACACCGACTGGACCCACGCCGCATTCATGCTGGACGCGTCCTCCCCGATGGTCATGGGCTGGCAGGTGTCGACCGGCCTGCGTACCGACCTGGCCCTGGACGCCCTCGACATGGGGCTGTGGGCTCGCGGCCGGGCCGGCCACGACGTCACCGGCCTGGTTCATCACAGCGACAGGGGCGTGCGAAATCGAGCGATTCGCGACACCGAGCGGCTCGCCGAAGCCGAGGCCGCGGCCTCGGTCGGCTCCAAGGACGACAGCCACGACAACGCCATGGCCGAGGCGCTGAACCCGCCGTTCGGGGCCGAGTGCATCCGCAACCCGGCGATGCGACCGATCAGCGGCCGGAAGACTGCCGCCGATGTCGAGACCACGGCCGCCGAGCACGTCGACTGGTTCAACCACCGCCGCCTCCACGGCGAACTCGGGCCGGCCCCACCCACTGAACACGAGACCACGCACCGGGCAGCCCAGACCAATCAACATTACCGTAACACCCCGATCCTCACAAGAGACCAGAACCAACCAAACCCCCACAAAACCCGAGGCGATTCAAGCAGCACCAACCAGTCCAGAGACGCCGGCACCCGACCAGCCCGCGCCCACCGTCGCAACGTCTGCTCGTTGCACGTCGGGATGATCGACGCAGCCTCCGCGGTCGTGGTCGGATTCCGGCTCGAACTACCCTGAACACATGAGGCCACGACAACATCTCCGACCAACCAGAACGGCGATGGAATGACAATGACATTCAACGAGGCACTGGGGTTCACCGTGAACCAGTACCTCTTCGCCCACCGCGTCACCCGCGAGCGGCTCGGCGAGCTGCTCGGGGTCACCAGGACGGTGGTGAGCAAGAAGGTGCGCGGGCATGTCGGCTGGACCGCCGAAGACCTTGCCCGCACCGCCGAGTTCCTCGGCATCAAGACCGCCGACCTGCTGCCCACCCGCACCGATGACGGATGGACGCCGGCCGCGTACACACCCGCATCCACGACGATCCGGACGCGACCCGTCCCGAATGACGGCGCCACGTGGATCCCGGCCCCATACGTACCCGCATCCAGAATGACCCGGACGCTGCTCCCTCACCATGACAACCGTCCCTGACCAGGCATCTCACCCGACGGTGCCGACGCCATCACCCGAGGCTCCAACAACGCCTCGACATCCGACCGGCGGAACAGCAACCGTCCATTCGGCAACACGAGGACCGGTATCTCGCCTGCGCGGGCCCAGGCCCGTAGCGTCCTTGCGTTCACGGGCGGCAACTTCAGGAAGGCGGCTGCGTCACGCGACGACATGTACTCCTGAGCGATAGTGGTACTTGAAGTATCGACCATGTCGACGGATGTATTCTAGGTTTACAAGTACGTCAAGCGGTTTTGTGTGACGAAAAGTTTCGCTATAGCCTTACGCATATGGCTGAAGCGGCTTCGAACAGTTCCGGCCCTGACTACGGTCACACCGCCGATGAGGCGATCGGCTTCACCGTGAATGAAGGTCTTTTCGTCCGCCATGCGACTCGACGGAGCCTCGCGCACCATCTGGGGATTACTGGCCCGCTGGTAGGTAGGAAGATCCGCGGAACGACCGGGTGGAGTGCTGAGGATCTGATTCTGACGGCCGAGTTCCTCGGCGTTGGTCCAGCGTCTCTGCTGCCTCGCCAGGTCGATGGCGCCCCCGCCGTGGGTGGCGGCGGGGGCGCGGGGGCGGTGCCCCGGACAGGATTCGAACCTGCGGCCTTCTGCTCCGGAGGCAGACGCTCTATCCACTGAGCTACCGGGGCCCGAGGCGGAACTCTACCAGTGCGAGGCCCGCAGGCCGAAACCGGGTCTCGCCCGCCCGACTCACCGCTCGCGGTTCGTCTGCACTCCGCGCACGGCCAGCGGCGCCCCCGCGGTCGGGGACCCTGCCTTTGCCGCCGCAGAACGGCACTCCGAGCGCGGCCAGCGGCGCCGGGACTCGGGACGCGGGGCTCATCGCGGCTGCGATGTGACGTTTCTCGCTTTACGTCCCCGGGTTGCGGAGAGCCCGGAGCGCTCCTCTCAGGCGCGGCCGGTGATCGTGAGCCACACCAGCGCCATGTTGAGCACGATGATGAGCGCCGCTGCCGCCCGCGCCGTCCAGCGCAGCGGAGCGCCGTCGCGCCACCGCCCCATGAGCCTCGGCGAACCGGTCATCCGCATGAGGGGCACGATCGCCAGGGGGATCCCGAAGGACAGCACCACCTGGCTCAGCACGAGCGCCCATGTCGGCTCTGCGCCGACCCCGATGATGACCAGCGCGGGTATGAGCGTGATCGCTCTGCGCAGCAGCAATGGCACGCGCACGTGCAGCAGTCCGGCCATGATCTCGGACCCCGCGTAGGCCCCCACCGACGTGGAGGCCAGCCCGGAGGCGAGCAGTCCCACGGCGAAGACGACGCCGACGGCCGGTCCCAGCGACGCCGTGATGGCGGCGTGGGCTCCCTCGATCGTGTCCGTCCCCTCGGCGCCGGACAGCGCCGAGGCGGCGAGCAGCAGCAGGGCGATGTTGACGGCGCCGGCCACGGCCAGCGCCCAGGCGACGTCGATGCGCGTGGCGCGGATGAGGACGGCGGTGCGCGCCCCGCTGTCGTCGTCACGGGCCCGGTCGGTCGAATCGGCCGAGCCGCCGGAGCCGTCGTCGGACGTGCGCCGGCCGCGTCCCTCTCCGATCTCGTCGTGGTGGTCGCGCACGAGCGAGGAGTGCAGGTAGATCGCGTGCGGCATGACGGTCGCGCCGAGCATCGAGGCGGCCACGAGCAGACTGTCGGAGTCCCGCAGGCGGGGGACGAGCCCGGCGGCCGTTGAGGACCAGTCGGGCGGGGCGACGACGAGCCCGCCCACGAAGCCGATCGTCACCGCGACGAGCAGGCCGACGACGACGCCCTCGAAGGTGCGCTGACTGCGCCTCTCCTGCAGGGCCAGAAGCAGCATGGAGACGGCGCCGATCATGCAGCCCCCGGTCAGCAGCGGCAGTCCGAGCAGGAGATGGAGGGCGACGGCGCCGCCGATCACCTCGGCCAGGTCCGTGGCGGCGGCGACGAGCTCGGCCTGACCCCAGAAGGCCAGGCGCGCTCGGCGTCCGAGACGCTCGCCGAGCACCTCGGGCAGGGACCGCCCGGTGACGATGCCGAGCTTGGCGCTCTGGTACTGGATGAGGACCGCCATGGCGTTGGCCAGGACGAGGACCCACACGAGCGCGTAGCCGTAACGGGCGCCGGCGGTGATGTTGGCGGCCACATTGCCCGGGTCGACGTAGGCGACGGCGGCGACGAAGGCTGGGCCGAGCAGCGCGAGGAGGCGGTGGCGCGGGGGAGCGGGCCGTGACGCGGGCGCATGGGCCCGCGCGATGCGTGCGACGGCATCGGACTCGCCCGTGGTCGCGCCGTCTCCGGGCGCGGAGTCCGGGCCGAGGGGTGCGGCGGAGGATGCGGAGGAGTCGTCGAGCATGATGAGCCTCGTCGGGGCGCGCACGGGGAGGGCGGGAGCCGACCCTGCGATTTCGGATCGTCGAAAATCCTAGTCCCTCGGAGCGCGGCCGGCGTCCTCGTCGGCGCCTCGCGCCGACTCGTCTCCTCCGCGAGCGCCGCGGCTGCCGGGAACTCTCGGGAACCGTCGGGATGCGACGTCGCCGCACTGCTCCGCTACCCTGTGCCCGTGACCCCAGAAGAGCTCGCTGAAGCGACCCGCACCGTCCTGACCACTGCCGCCGCAGACGGCTCCCTCGCCCTGAGCGTCGAGGATGTGCCGCTTCCCCGCGTCGAGCGCCCCCGCAACCGCGACCACGGCGACTGGTCCACCAACGTCGCCATGCAGCTGGCCAAGAAGGCGGGCACCAAGCCGCGCGACCTCGCCGAGCTCCTCGTCCCGCGTCTTGAGGCCCTCGACGGCGTCGCCTCCGTGGAGGTCGCCGGACCCGGTTTCCTCAACTTCCGCCTGAGCGCCGCGTCCGCCGGAGAGCTGGCCCGCACCATCATCGAGGCCGGGGAGTCCTACGGCCGCAACGAGACCCTGGCCGGTCAGCACATCAACCTCGAGTACGTCTCGGCCAACCCCACCGGCCCGGTGCACCTGGGCGGCGCCCGGTGGGCCGCCGTCGGCGACTCCCTGGCCCGGATCCTGTCCGCCTGCGGCGCCAGTGTCACCCGCGAGTACTACTTCAACGACCACGGTGCCCAGATCGACCACTTCGCCAGCTCCCTGCTGGCCTCCGCCCGAGGCCAGGAGACGCCCGAGGACGGCTACGGCGGCGCCTACATCGGCGAGATCGCGCAGCGAGTCGTCGCCGACGAGGCGGCCGCCGGCCGCCCCGATCCCGTCGGACTGCCCGACGACGAGGCCGCCGAGGTCTTCCGCGCCCGCGGCGTCGAGCTCATGTTCGACTCCATCAAGTCCGAGCTCCACGCCTTCCGCTCCGACTTCGACGTCTTCTTCCACGAGGACTCCCTGCACACCT
>ERZ773008.288-NODE-288-length-35775-cov-3.734770_pt1 | contig 35775 bp, 37 predicted proteins | sample MGYA00580664_ERZ773008 | MGnify/ENA primary metagenome ERZ773008 (study PRJEB29015, sample SAMEA2738016) | human oral metagenome | biome: human oral; feature: human-associated habitat; material: dental | place: China | collected 2048 ...
GCGAAAATACGCGACGCAAAGCATGATGTGAACCGCGAGTGAAAATTTTATACCTACTTGCATAACCGGCCTTGATTTAAATTTAAAACCGCACGTTAGTTTCGTGCGGCGTTATTTTAGCTAAATTACACAAAATTTAAGCTCACGCTCTCTCGCCGACGGCGGTAAAACGCTTTTGCACGAAAACGCCGTTTTTTAGCTCGTCTATGACCGCAAGCGCTAGGTCTGCGTAGCTGATGTAGCTCTCGTTTTTGGAGTTTAGGATTAGATTATCGCCTCCAAGGCCGTATCTGCCCGTGCGAGCGCCATCTGCGTCGTAGTCTCCCGCAGGCGAGACGTAGGTCCAAAGCACGTCAGATTTGGTTTTTAGCTCAAAAAACGACTCCGCAGCCGCCCTTGCCACACCCATATACTCAGGCGGGAAGTCAGACGTATCCATAGCCATAGTGCCTTTATCGTCCACATATAGCGTACCCGCGCCGCCGATAACTAGTAGCCTTGTTTTCGTACCGCTAAGCGCGTCTGCGAGGTGTTTTGCTACCTTTTTATGAAGCGGAAATGTTTCGGGCGTCCATGCCGCAAATGTGCTGATGACTGCATCAAAGCACGCTAGATCGGGCCTTGCTAGCTCAAAAATATCTTTGTAGACGACTTTTATATCGCTATTTTTATACTCTTTGTTTCGCACGATAGCCGTTACGTCATGCCCTTGTTTTAGGGCCTCTTGCACCAAATTTAAACCTGATTTTCCGTTTGCTCCGATGATTGCTACTTTCATTGTTTTTCCTTTAAATTTAATTTGTTTGATCGCACAACCGCCGCGGTTAATGCGCCCGCACATTTGGCGCCGTCTTGCCGCGCTTTGCAATTTAAAATTTACACCCGCGCTTTGCCACGCGCTTATCTTGCGAAATTTTACAGCCAGCTTGGCTTTACGTCCTCGTTTATCACACCGTCGCCGTTAGTGTACTGCTCCAGGCTGCCGCGTTTAGTTTGGATACAGATAAACTTCATCCCCTGCGCGCCCGCTTTGAAACATCTCTTGCCCGCCGGATCGATGCGGATCGCGTCACCCTCCTTGACCGCCTTCTCCTCGCCGTCGATAAAGAGCGCGCCGCCGCCTTTTAGCACCAAATAAAGCTCCTCATTTTGCTTGTGCGAATGCACGAAAGGCACGCTCGCGTTTGCGGGAAGCTCGTTGATAGAAAGCTCACAGCCGCTTAAGCCTAGAGCGTCTTTCAGCTCGACTCTCGGTTCGTTTTTCGTTGAAACGATCTTGTAGTTTGACATCTTTTTCTCCTTAGATTTTTGTTGTAATGCTATAACTTACAACCGATGAGCGAAGTATAATAAAATTTTGTTGTAATGTCAAGGGTTACAGCAAAAATTTTCAAAAAATTTGACTCGAATTTTAAAATCAGCTAAAATCCGCGCGATTTTAACCGAAGGGTTTTTATGCAAAATAGCGCATTTAAGACGCTAACGCTCATCGCAAAGAAAAATTTTAAAAAGCTGTTTTTAACGTTTAGCCTGGTTTTGGCGGAAAACGGGCTATTTCTCATCTATCCCGTACTAGCCGGCATCGCCATAAACGCCATCGTAGCGGGCGATACGCTTTTGGCGCTTAGCTACTCGTGCATGGTGTTCGTGGGCTGGGGGCTTGGCTCGATTAGGCGGCGCGTGGATACGCAGGTATTTACTAGGATATATGCAGGACTTGCCGTAAGCGTGATAATGAACGAAAAAAGAGCCGTGAAAGACGAAAGCGCCGTAATCGCAAGAGCAAATTTATCTCGCGAATTCGTGGATTTTTTCGAGCAGCATTTTCCCGTGTTTTTTACCTCGGTCGTATCGATTTTCGGCTCGGCGATCATGCTTTTATTTATCGAGTTCTACGTGGGTTTGGCTGTTTTTGCCCTGCTCGCGGTTTTTGGAGTTTTGCTACCCAGATACATCGCCAAAAACGACCGCTTGTATCTAAAGCTAAACAACCAGCTAGAGCGCGAGGCAGGACGCATAAGCGCAGGCGATGAGCGCACGCTAAAGCGCCACTACGACGTGCTTTCAAAGCTTCGTATCCGCATATCAAACAGAGAGGCGATGAGCTTTTTTATCATCGGCGCGAGCGCGGCGGCGATTTTTAGCTTGGCGATATTTATGCTATCACACAAGCAGGCAAACGCGGGCCACATCTACTCGGTGCTCACCTATCTTTGGACGTTTGCGATCAGCCTTGACGATACGCCGAGACTGATAGAGGAGTTTATCGGGCCAAAAGACATCGGCAAGCGCGTAGATGCCGGACTAGAAGGCGATATAGATAAAATTTAATCGCTTTTTTGGGGTATAATGTATCTAAAATTTGCCGAAAAACGAGGTCAAAATGCACGAAAATCACGCCCATTGCGCGCATTCGCACACGTCAAATAAAACCGTTTTGAGAAATTCCTTCCTTATTATATCCGCTTTTATGCTAATCGAGGTTGCGGGCGGCTTCGCGACGAACTCGCTCGCCCTGCTTTCAGACGCCGGACACATGCTATCAGACGCTGCGGCGCTCGGGCTTTCGCTATTTGCGTTTAAATTCGGCGAACGCAAGGGCAACCTGCAAAAGACTTTCGGATACAGGCGGATCGAAATTTTAACCGCGACGATAAACGCCCTCGCCCTCGTCGCGATCGCCGTTTTGATCGTCATCGAGGCGGCGCGGCGCTTCCAAAACCCGCCCGAAGTAGCCACCGCGGGCATGCTCGCCATCAGCACGCTGGGTCTTGCCGTAAACATCGTCGTGGCGCTCTACATGCTGCGCGGCGGCGACGTGAGAGAAAACGTCAATATGCGCGGCGCCTATGCGCACGTGCTGGGCGACGCCCTGGGCTCGGTGGGCGCGATCGCGGCGGCTTTGGCGATGATGTGCTTTGGCTGGGGCTGGGCGGACGCGGCAGCTAGCATACTCGTGGCCGCGCTCATCGTAAAAAGCGGCTGGGGCGTGCTAAAAGACAGCCTAAACATCCTAATGGAGGGCTCGCCAAAGGGCGTGTGCCTAGACGGGCTCGTCGCGCAGATCAGGGGCGTGGACGGCGTGCTTTCGGTGCACGACCTGCACGTCTGGAGCATCACGAGCGGCGCAAACGCGCTCACGGCTCACATCGTGGTCAGCGGCGAGCTGAGCGTGCGCGAGGCGGAGCGGATCTTGCGCGAAATATCGCACGAAATGGAGCATCTGGGCATCACGCATACGACCTTGCAGCTTGAAAGTAGCGAAAACGATTGCGACGGCGAGCTCATCTGCGAAGTAAGATCAAATGGCGGTGACGGGCGTTTGGGGCATAGTCATTAAATTTTTGGATTTGAAATTCCGCTCGGTTTAGAATTTAGAATTCCGCTCGGTTTGAAATTTAAAATTTGGCTTGAGTTTTAAATTTTAAATTTGCCCGCGCCGCGAGATTTCGGAATTTTAGAATTTTGAGATTTTAAATTTTAAAATTCTGTGTCTGTTATGAAATTTTAAATCCCTACGCGTGGTGGAATTTTAAAATTTCGCCCCACGGACGCCATTTCAAAATCAGGCGCTGTACGCGCAAAATAGTAGAATTTTACACAGCGCGTCGCTGTACCATTCAAAAAGGCGCCTATGCACGTTTGTGGAATTTTAAATTTGACGAGAGCGGCAGGCTAGCAAATGCAGCGAAATTTATCGGACGCACGGAGTGGTTTTAAATTTAGCTAAGCGCTTTCTGTTTTAATAGCACGGAGATGACACAGCGCGCGCTACATTTTTAAATTTAGCCAGCATACCGCGCTTCTAAATTTTAAAATTCTGTGCCGCGAATTGAGCTGTAAATCGAGCTGCAAATTTAAACTACTCTCAAAATTTACCTAAATTTCACTCATTATTTTCCTGCCGATTTGAGCCTGTTAAAAGCAAATTTGACGTATAATCTCGCGAAATTTCAGGGAGCCAAGGTGCGCAAAAACATAAAATACCTAATTTATAAGTTCTTTTTGGGTAACGTCTTTTTGGCTATTTTTGTGATTTCATTTTACGTTGTTTCGTGGCATATTGAAAATATTTCAAATATCGATCTTATGAGCCTTTTGAAAGGCTATTTTTTATTCCCGGGCGATATTCGCCTGCCTTTTACGACGGCGATTCTTGAGCTATTCGCCTTTTACGTCAGCAGCAGTTTGAGCGATTTTTACGTCAAAGGCATCGATCGCAAGCTAAATTTTATATTTTTCATCGCCTTTGCGACGGTAGGAATTTTAACGCTTACCGCCGTTACTTATATCATAGTATTCGGTTTTATGCTATTCGGTCTGGATTTGGATAAAAAATTAGTAGCGATATTATCCGCCGTGATATTATTCATAGGCACCTATTCCACGGCATTTTCATTTCGCAAAAGCGATTACGAGCTCGGTAAATTTTTACAAATCGTTAGCCTAAAAAGGCGCTGGAATGCCAACGAAACACTATCGTCTATTTTATTGCTTATAGGCGTAATAATATGGCTAAACTTTATCGTTTTTGAATCCAAATAAAGCAAACGCGCCGTTTAAATTTCGTCCGTCTGCGCTAAATTAATAGGCGTATATCGTTCGCGCAGCGCGACGGAATTTTAAACGCGGAATACTTTTACATCAAAATTTAAACCTACGCATTATAATTGCAGGAATTAAAAAGGACGGCAATTAGATATGAAACGACATATATTAATCGCGATTTTGGGCTTACTTTGCGCCTTTATAGATATTAATTACATAGGTTTTCTTATCGCATTAAATTTGATAGTAGTCTTGGTTTGCGCCGCTTTTCCTTTTATGAAAAAGAACTATATATTTTTTATACTACTTATCGTAAATTTAGCTTTGTATTTAAATAATATCTACACCCCTTTTGAAAAGCCCGAGCTTTGGACTTATAGCATACCTGCGCTGGCAAATGCGACATATGTGCTAGTCGCTTTAGTTTATGCTTCGGGATTTGTCGCTTTTGTCCCGCTTGCGGCATATATCTGTTTTTTATACTCGCTCTGCGCCGTTGCTTGCGGCATACGTGAAAAATTTCAAAGCTTACGCTAAATTTGCGATCAAAATTTTAAGCCGCTATTGCGTATAATTTCGCAGAATTTTAAGGATTGCGTATGAAAATATATTTCTACAAATTGCTCCTAGGCATCGTACTGATGGGCATATTCTCGTTCTCGCTCGGCTTTACTTTATCGCACATTGGCATAATATTAAATGCGTTTTTTGGCGTACTGCTATTGCCCTATGCTCCTTTTAAGGCCGAGCTCGCAAAAGCTATCCTAACGATAATCTCCGCATTTTATATCGCAAATAAAATTATTAATTTTCGCATTTTAGGCATCGATTGCAAGCTAAATTTTATATTTTTTATCGCTTTTTCGACGATAGGCGTGATTATCGTTAGTCTGCTATCTTTATTTATGATCGTCGGCATAATGATATTAAATAAATCAGAAATTGCATTTGCGGCGATGTGCCTATCCCTCGGGCCGATTTGGACCGCTTGGTTATTTCATATCAGCGGCTATAAACTCGGGGCTTTCTTGCAAAATTGCAGCCCTAAAAGGAAATATAATATAGATAAAGTGCTAGTGTTCGTCATAATAATAGTAGTTGCGCTGATTTTTATATCGGCAGTAATATAACCTTTCATTTTAAAATTTTAAACCAGCCGTAAAATTCGTTCGCTTCTAGGTGCGGATCGCCCGCGCTGGAGATGAAAAGCGGCCGTAGCGCGGCATTTGCTCTAAAATTTCCCGCGTCTCTCATCTGCGCGCTGTAAAAAATAAGCGCATGACTCGCAAACTGCGCAAACTCGTCAAACGAACTCGCCCCCGCTTCTATCATCGTGATTTTCGCGCCCGCGGGCAGCGAGCGCGAGACCTCCACCTTGCGCCCTTCGACGCCGAAAAGCGGAATGCTCGCATCAAAATCCGAAAGTGCGCGGTGCGAGTGGATCCACACATCGGGCGCGCGCAGCTTTAGATTTTGCGGCGCGGCATACGCGTCTGGCGTCAACATGTCAGCACTGCCCACCAAAGCGCTAATTTCATCAAATTTAGCCGCCCGCACGTCCAGCGTCGGCCTGTCGGCGCGCACGGTCTGCCCGCCCACGCCTACGTAATCGCACACGCCGCGCAGCTCGTGCACGAACGCGCGCTGCTTCTCGCTGCCGATCCGCCCATGCACCGCGCCGTTTAGCGTGGCGTTGATTTTGATGAAGCAAAAGCCGCCCTCGCGCGCCAGATAAAACGGCTCCGCAAGTTCCGCCGCCGCGGCATGGCAAACGTCAAATTTTACCTCTATGCCCCCGCGGCGTAAAATTTCCGCGCCGCCCGCAGCCTGCGCGTTCGTATCGCGCGCGCCGATTACCACGCGCGATAGCCCGAGCTCCGCCAAAAGCTCGGCGCAAGACGGGGTCTTGCCGCGGTGTGCGCAGGGCTCAAGCGTGACGTAGGCGCAAGCGCCGCGCAAAAGCCCGCCGTGGCGATTTAAGATGAAATCGTAAGTGAAGCTCGGCTGCAAAAGCGCGCTTTTTAGGGCTTTTGTGTTTTGAAATTTAACGCCGAATTTGCGGGCGTATTCGCAAGCGAAATCCTGCGCGAAATTTGCGTCCAGATCGCACAGCGCGGCGAAAACGGCGTTTGCCTCGGCATGCAAAAAGCCCGCCTTTTTATGCGCACCTATACTTAGAACTCTGCCGCTCTTATCCAGCAGCGCGCAGCCCACGGCGGGGTTGGGTAGCGTCAAGGTCTGATAGCGCCACGCAGCCCGCAGCGCCAAATCCATATAAAATTCGTCGTTCATAAAATTTCCAAAATTTAAATTGTCCCGCTCCGTTGCGATTGCTTAGCCGATTTGCGACAAACCAGTAATCGCGTCTGTTCGCAACAGATTGCAGCTCTGCGCAAACCGACTAGCTCACCTGCGCTCATCCTTGCTGTACCGGATAGCGCCGGCTCGCACTTAGCCCACTTGCGAGAGCCAAGCTTGCTTTAAACGCCAAATTTATCGGAGCTTACAAGCCGCGCGCCGTATGTGCCCGGGCGAAATTCCGCGCGGAAGCGAAACTGCGAAATCTTACCACAGGTTTTAGAATTTTATCCTAAATCGCAAATTTTGCGGCGTCCGTTTCGCGCGCGAATGGCACAAAATTTTACGCTTATCGTGCAAAAGAGCGTCTACCGATAGCGCGCACAAACGCTAATTTTGCGAAGTAAAATTTTAATGGAGTGCCAGGGCAAAACAGCAAGCGGATGCGAATATGAAATTTCAAAAGTCGCGGCTTGATTTCAGCTCAAATTCAGGGGGGGGATAGAATTACACGAATCTTCTTCAAAGGATCAAAATGTCTGAACAACCGACCGTTCAACCCCAATCAAACGTGCTTGGGATACTCTCCATAGTCTTCGCGATTTTAGGGATCTTTTTCCTAGGGATCGTTTTCGTTCCGCTTGCTTTTTTCTGCGCGATCGCCGCACCCTATAAAGCCGTCAAAAAGCAAGCCTCGCTCGTAATAGCGATACTCGCATGGATCCTTACGATCGTGGGACTCATGACCTCGCCCGTGCTGCTAGCCACAATCGGCATTTCCGCTTCGTAGCCGCAAATATCCGCGCTGCTTGGCGGAATTTTAATTATCCGATGGGCGGCTCGCAAACCTCTGCCCGCAGAGTTTTAAAGCGTAAATTTATCGCGGAATTTCCCGCTTTGCTATGGATTTTGCCTTGCGAGTTTTGCGTGCCGTCTATGTCTCGCGACACGGAATTTTCCGCACCGCTTTGCGTAAAATTTTACGGCGCGCCTTACTCGATTTTGATTTTCGCGTTCTCGCCGAAATTTTACCGCTAAAGCAGGGCTGCCGAAATTCTATAAAAAGCCTTATTGATGAAATTTTGCGATTAAGCCGTGCTTGCAAATAGCCGTAGCGCGATCGCGATACAGACGCCGCAAAGCTCGCAGGCGCAATATTCTGGTGCGGACGGTAAAATCTAAATTTATGGCAAAGCGTAAAATTTAAAATTCTACTTTGCGGCAAAAAGCGTGGAATTTTGCCGCGCCGAAACAGCGCGTAAATTTTAAATTTAGCCGCCTTTTGGCGCGACGTAAAATTCCAAAGCAACGCGCAAGCATCACGCAAAACTTATCTTTTAGCGGTGCAGCGTGAAATTTTAAAGCGCCGCCTAGTAGCGTGAAAAATTACCTTTTATCGGCGTAAGATAAAATTTCAAAACAAGCAAAGCGGCGCTGGAAATTTAAAATTTTGCGCCGAGCGCCACGAGAGATCAAGAGCGGCTAAGAACAACTAGGAGCTGTAAATTTCAAAAGCGATTTTAAAATTTAAACCTCAAAATTTTGAGCTAAAATTTCAAACTTGCAAATCCCGCGCGGTAAATTTTAAAGCCTTATTTGCAAAATTTCAAATCTGCGCGCAGAGCTTTAAAATCCACGTCGCTACCACTGCACGTAGGTTCGCGCCTTTTTGATCTCGTCAAGTCGCACGCTTACCTCGCCGCCGTCCGTGCGCAGTCTAAGCACGCCGCCTTCGCAGCCAAGCACCTCGCCGCTTAGCTTCTGCCCGTCCGTGCGGCTTAGGCGCACCAGCTCGCCCACGGAGTTTGCGAAATGCTGTGGCTTGCTTAGCTTGCGCTCAAGCCCGGGCGAGCCGACCTCTAGCGTCCACTCGCCCTCAAGCGGCGGCTCCACGTCAAAAATCGGTGAAAGCAGCCGCGATAGCCGCTCGCAGTCATCCAGCCCCACGCCGCCCGCTTTCGTGATACTGATGCGATAGATCGTTCTGCCGTTTTCGCTCACCGTCTCCACGTCGTAAAGCTGCACGCCGCACTCGCGCGCCAAAGCCTCTAAATCAACCATTTTTGCGCAGCTCCTCCTCTATTTTGTCAAAAAGATCGTCCATTTTGTTTTGATACTCCAAGCGGTCGTCAAATTTGAAGTGAAACGCGGGGCAGCGGTACCAGCCCTCCGCCTCGGCGCAGAAGTTTTGCAAATATCTCGCCACGCGGCCGAGCTTTTCGAGCACGAATTCCTGCTCGCGCTCGTCGAAGGCGTTTTTATCCAGATACACGAACGCGTCGTAGCGCCCGCGCTTGCACTCCACGTCGGTGACGCACAGCCCGCGCAAAAGCTCGTCCTCAAGGCTCGCGAGCGCTTCGGGGATGAGCTGCTTTAGCACGCTTTGCGTGCGCAGTCTTCTGAGTTCGGTCGGATTCATCTTTACCTCGCTATCTTAAATCGCCGCAGATTGCGCGGCGATGGAATTTTATTTTGCGTCTTGCGATGACGGAATTTTATTGCTTTGTCGCAGCGGAGCGTCCGTCTCGCGGCGACATAGAATTTTGTCTCGCATCCATCTTATTGGCGACGCGGAATTCTATTTCTCTTAGGCACGGCGGCAACGCAGAATTTTATCTCGTTTCGACATGGCAAAATATCCGTCCTGCGGCGACGCGGTCTGTTTAAATTTGACGCGGCTTGCGATGCGTCGGAGCATCCGTTTAAATTCTGAGCGGTTTGCCGCACGCAGATATTGCAAGCGGCGCCGCGCTTTTTAAAATTTCGCTTTTAAATTTTAAAAAGCGAGCTCGGCTTTGAAATTTTGCTCTTAAATTTTAGCCTTTAGCCCGGTGCTCCACGCTTAAATTTTAAACGCAGATCGCGCAAGAATTTTGCGGCTCGCATACAAAAGCTCGTCGCATAGCCGCACCGCTACCACAGAAATATTTTCGCGCCAAGACGCGGTGCTATTCTGCGCCGTGCTCTGCTCGCCACGGCGCTATATCGCTGCCGCGCTGCCCGTCTTGGCACCGTAATAATACAGCGCGCGGCGACACCCTCTTTGCGCTACGCTCGCTTACTGCGTCGCTATTTACGATATCCGCTACCGTCTTGGCGCCGCACAGTTCCGCGCGCCGTTGCCGCCTCATTTTGCGCCGCCTGCACCGCGCTATTCTCCGCGCTGCTGTTTTTCCCACACTGCGTCGCTTTAGAATTTATCCTAAATTTTAAAAGCGCTTCAATGCCGCGCGAAATCTAAATTTTGCCGCTTTAAAATTTCAACTTTGCGATTAAATTTAAAATTTAAGTCGCACGGAAAAACTGCGACCAGCAAGCGGCGTAAATTTAAAATTTGATCGCAAAGCCGCGCCGCAAAAAGTCTAAACATTAAAATTTCAAAACTGGCGCTACGCGACAAAGCCTCGCGCAGAAACCGACAAAATTTAAAGCCTTGCTCGCGCATTCCGCTGCTAAATTTAAAAGGCGAAATTTCATGCCCAAATTTTACGAGCATAAAATTTCAAAGCGCAGCCGAGGCTTAAATTTAGCCGCAAGCCGTGCGAATAAAGCGAATGCTCACGCGGAATTCCGCGAGCGCTAGTCGATCGTAGCCTGCTCCTCTTTTTGCTTGTAGCTTTCGATAAAATCGCCCACGCGCATATCGTCGTAGCCCTCGATGCCTACGCCGCACTCGAAGCCCTTGGCAACCTCTTTAGCGTCGTCTTTGAAGCGCTTGAGCGAGCTGACGTTGCCCTCGAAAACGATGACGCCCTCTCTGATGACGCGGATCTTTGCGCCGCGAGCGATGAGCCCGTCGGTAACCATACAGCCCGCGATCTGCCCGATCTTAGGCACATTGATGACCTGGCGGATCTCAGCTTGACCCAAGGCCTCTTCGCTGATGATCGGGCTCATAAGACCGCTCAAAAGCGCCTTGATATCGTCGATTAGATTATAGATGACGTTGTAGGTCTTAATCTGCGCGCCGCGCTCCTTGGCAAGCTCTTTGATCTCGCCCGTAGGACGGACGTTGAAGCCCAAGATCACGCAGTTTTCGCTAGCGCTTGCTAAGGCGATGTCGTTTTGCGTGATACCGCCGATGCCGCTGTGGATGATATCGACCTTGACCTCGTCGTTGCGGAGCTTCTCAAGGCTTGCTTTGATAGCTTCCAACGAGCCCGCGACGTCGGCCTTGACGATCACGGGTAGGCTTTTTAGCGAGCCTTCGGCGATCTTGGCGCTTAGCTCGTCGATGGTGACCTTGGTCGATTTGCTAAGCTCTTTTTGGCGCTGATGCTCGTAAATTTTACTCGCGTACTCGCGCGCTTCTTTATCGCTTGAAACGCCAATCAGCGTCTCGCCGGCGCCCGGAACCTCGCTAAGGCCTATGATGACGCCGCATTCGCCCGGTAAAATTTGCTTTAGCGCCCTGCCCTTATCGTCGCTAAGCGCGCGCACCTTACCGTACGCGATGCCCGCTACGACGGTGTCTCCTACGTGCAGAGTGCCGTTTTGCACGATGACGGTGGCAACGGCGCCGCGACCTTTTTGAAGGGAGCTTTCGATGATGGTTGCCTTAGCCTGCTTGCTAGGATCTGCTTTGAGCTCCAAAAGATCGGCTTGCAAAAGCACGATCTCTAATAAATTTTCGATCCCGTCGCCCGTCTTTGCGGAGATCGGCACGAACTCGTAGCTACCGCCCCACTCGGTAGGCATTATATCAAGCTCTGCAAGCCCGGTTTTTACGAGATCGGGATTAGCATTAGGCTTGTCCATTTTATTTATCGCGATGATGATCGGCACGTTTGCGGCCTTGGCGTGCGCTATAGCCTCCTTAGTCTGAGGTTTGACGCCGTCGTCTGCGGCCACTACGATAATTACGATATCGGTAACCTCCGCTCCGCGCGCTCTCATCGAAGTAAAGGCCTCGTGGCCCGGAGTGTCTATGAAGGTGATCTTTCTGCCGTTTTTCTCGACCATATACGCGCCTACGTGCTGCGTGATGCCGCCCGCTTCGCCGCTTGCTACGCGAGAGTTTCGGATATAATCGAGCAGGCTCGTTTTGCCGTGATCGACGTGTCCCATGATGGTAATGACAGGCGCTCTAGCGATTAAATTTTCTTCGCCTTCGCTGTCCTCGTAAGCCTTGATATAATCAAACTCCTGCGCCTCATCGATGATGTTTACTTCAATGCCAAATTCGCTTGCTAAAATTTCTATCGCGTCCTCATCCAAAAAGTCGTTTTTCGTCGTCATCATTCCAAGCGCAAATAACTTGCCAATGATCTCGCTAGGCTGCTTTTTGATCTTATCGGCAAACTCATAGACGCGGATCTCTTTTGGGATATTTACAGAGCTTACGATTTCGCTACCCTGCTCGCGAGGGGCTTTTTTATGCTTTTTGCGACCGCCGCGACTTATACCGCCCTCACTGCTGAAAATTTGATTCTGCGAGGCGCGATAAATATTAGGTTGGTTTTTACTTTTGGTGCGATTTTCGGTCTGAATTGGTTTGACGGTGAAATCGGGCATTACCACGACGTCTTCGTCCTCAATGACGATATCTGCCATCTCGTGATCAGGAATGATGTCGATTTTAAGGGCGTCCTCTTTTTTAGCCGCGGGAGCTTTTTTCTTTTCGATCTTTTTCTTTTTCAAATTTAGTTCAGCGTTTGAAAAGATCGCCTCTAGGCTCGCACTTATCTTTTCGCGCCTAGGCTCGATTCTTTCTTGCGTCGGAGTTTGAACTTCTTTCTTCTTTTTGACGATGACTAGACCGCGGCGCTTTTGCAGGCTCTCGCTAGCGATGCCATCGCCGCTGGTTATCTCCACCGGCGCAGGCTTTGAAGCGGTGTTTTGCTTCTCCTCTTTCTCCTGCGGGGCGGAGGAAATTTCTTCTTTTTGATTTTGAGATTTTTCGGTTTTTGCCTCAGGCTCTTGTGTACGCGCTTTTTCGTCGCTAGGCTCTTTGGCGCTCTGCGCGGACTCTTTGGATTCGGAAGCTTTTAAGCTTTCCGCCTTTTTAGGGCTCTCTTTTTTAGCGGTTTTTTTAGTTTCGCTCTGTTTTTTAGCGGGCTTATTCTCGTCTTCTTGCGCTTTTTCGGAGCTTTTCTTTGCGGGCTTTGACTTTTTCCCCGGCAAAATTCCCGTCTGGATATAATCGTAAATAGCGGCAGCTTCTTCCTCGCTTACTTTATTCGACGCGGTTTTTACCTTTTTAAAGCCCATCTCCTGCGCTTTTTCGATTATCTCTTTGCTTGCGTATCCAAGCTCGTCCGCGATATCTTTAATCAGAACACCCATTTAAAACCCTCTCCTTGATATGTCCCAAATCTGCGCTAGACGCAAATTTAGATAGATATTTTGAAATTTTCTCTTTTTGATTTATGCAACCGTCGCAAATATAAAATTGTCTGTTTGAGCTTATATTTTTAAAATTTTGCAAAAAGGCGTGGAGCTCGCGCTTGGCGAAGCGCCCCTTGCAAATAACGCACATCCTAATCGGTTCGCTCATGCGATTATATCTTTATTTTTCTTAGTCAATATTAAAGCCGCCGTTGTCGATATCTAAAATTTCGATGCGGAAGTTTTTAAAATTTTCGCTAAGGCAGGCCTTAAGCTTCGCAGCGTCGGATCTGTAGGCTAAATTTAAAAAGCTTGAGCCGCTACCCGAGAGCGAGCTCATAAGCGCGCCGTTATCATAGGCGATCTCGCGCACCTTAAAAAGCTGCGGAAGCGCGCCCATACGCATCTGTTCGTGCATCTTATCGATACAGGCATAGCGCAAGCTGTCGTAGTCGCGTCGCATAAAGCAAGCGGTCAGAAACGCCGCATGCGAGAGGTTGCTAACGCAATCTTTGATCGAAAAGCTCTTAGGCAGCTTGCCGCGAGATTCGTTCGTAGACATCGGAGTATCGGGGATGACGACGACGGCTTGCAGATCTTGTGAAATTTCGCATTTTTGTGTGCGAACCGTCTTGCCGTCCACGACGCTGCTGACAAAGCCGCCTAGCGTCGCGGGCGCGATATTATCAGGGTGATTTTCATATTCCAGCGCCGTGTTTAAAATTTTAGCGCGATCAATCTCAAAGCCGCAAATTTTATAAGCGCTTGCGATGGCGCCTACGATCACGGCCGAGCTGCTGCCCAGCCCGCGCGAAAACGGGATGTTGTTATGAAAAGCAAATTTAAAATTTATCTCTTGCCCGCCACCTAGTTTTCTGTAAATTTCATTGAAAATATTCAAAAAAGCGTTGCCTTTTTTTAGCCACGCTCTGTCGCTGCCCTCGCCGCTAAGCGATACGCAAAAAAACTTCTGCTCGGTAATCTCTACTTCGTTAAATAGCCCTAGGCTAAGGCCGAGCGCGTCGAAACCGGGGCCTAAATTTGCGCTCGTCGCAGGAATTCTTATAATCAAGCTCTCTCCTAAACCGCTTCTATGATGTAATTTGGAAGTATATCATCGCTTTTATTTAAAACCGATAAATCCTGCGGCAAAGATAGCGCAGCGGGGGCGCATTTTTTCATCCTGATTTCGCCGCGATCGTAAACGTAGCTGAAGTTTTTATTTGCCCTGATCGGCCCGAAGCCGCTTAGCTCAAAGCCGCTGATCGCGCGCAGAGGCACATCAAGAGCGATGCTAAGCGTGCGCAAGATCACGTAGCTTACCTTCATACCCATGAAGCTGCCGGGAGTGTTTGCATAGATGAGCTCTTTGATTTTATAAGTTTTTAGAATTTCGCTAAATTTGCAAATCAGAAATTTATCGGCTTTTTCGCCTTCGGCGCTTGCAAATTCCGCTATCTTAGCGCCGTTTTCATACACGCCGATCAGGCATGGCGCGCTAAGAGCGGCAATTAGAATTTCAACCTCTTTGATTTTGCAGCCTTAAGCAAAGACTTTTTGATATTCGCGCACAACCTCGGCGGTAAGATCTACTAGCTCGAAATTTTTAGCATCGGCAAGGACTGCCAAAGTGAGCTTATGATTTAGATCGTGGCTTCCCGCAAACGCCGTATAATCGCCCAAAATCGGAGCGCCCACGAGCGCAAGATCGCCGATCGCATCTAAAATTTTATGGCGGACAAACTCATTTTCAAAGCGCAATCCCTCGGGATTTAAAATTTTATTCTCGTCTATTACGACGGCGTTTTCTAAGCTGCCGCCTAGAGCTAGACCCATGGAACGTAGCGCCTGTACGTCTTTCAAAAACCCAAAAGTTCTGGCGCGCGAAATTTCTTTAAGATAAGATTTCTTGCTAAATTCAAAAACATGGTGCTGAGTGCCGATGAGCGGATGGCTAAATTTAATTGTATAATCAAATTTCGGACTCTTGCTAGGGCTTAAGCGCACGAGCTTATCTCCCTCGCGAATTTCTACAGCTCGCTTGATGATGAAGGCTTTTTTATTCGCGTCAAGCTCTCTTACCCCCGCTTCGTCCAAAAGCATACAAAAGCTCGCCGAACTTCCGTCCATCACGGGAATTTCATTAGCATCGACGATGATACGGATATTATCGATACCATAGGCATTAATGGCGCTCATTAGATGCTCTATTGTTGATATATAGCCCTTCTCATTTCCTACGACGGTCGCCATCTGCGTATTTATGACATTTTTCGGCTCGGCTTTAAAACTAACGCCAAGATCACTTCTATAAAATACGATTCCACTGCCTGCCTCTAAAGGCTCTAACGTAAGTCTGATAGGCTCACCTTTGTGCAGCCCGATGCCGACGTTATGGACTTTCTTAGCTATCGTTGTCTGTCTCATTTCTATCCTCGTTTTCATTAACCCGCGCATTATAGCGAAAATTTTAAAATTTACTTACCTTTTTCTATTACTTTTTTGGACGATTCTAAGACGTCGGTAATGTTATCTTTCATCCACTTAGGGTCCATCCACTCCTCGGGTCTTACGTCCACACCCTGAACTACGATGCCAAAATGCAGATGATCTCCGAAAGCAAAGCCGCTTGAGCCCGTTTGTGCTAAAATGTCGCCCGGCTTTACGTCGCTGCCCACACTTAGCTGCGTCGCCGAGCAGTGTCCGTATATGCCGTATAATCCGAAGCCGTAGTAAATTCCTAAATTTAATCCGAAAATTCCGTTTTCCTGCGCGAAAACTACCTTGCCGTAGTTGCTCTCTTTGATATCGGCGTTTGCAACGCTTGCTAGATCGAGCCCCATATGCCACGACTCACTTACCTGTTCGTCGTTCATAAAAAATATCCGATGATCGGCAAAGCTTGCTACCGCTGCGCCTTTAGCAAGCGGATAAAAAGGCTTTAGCTCAAATCCATTTATTCTATCCTCGTGCACCGCGCTAGTAGCAGCGTGCAGATCATCTCCGTTTTTCTTACGCAGAGTTTCGTTTACAAATTTAAATTTTTCCAGATCGCTCATTGAGTTAAAATTCTGCGCGTATTGGCTAGCCAGATCACTTACTTTGCCGTTAATGAAGCCCGGATTTAGCTTAATAGTAGAGACTTTATATTTTTTGTCCTGATAAAAATATTTGATCTGAGAAATGCTTTCGTTGCCTGCACGATCAGTGGCGACCGCTTCTGCGCGAAATTCCTCTAAATTTGCAGGCCACGCTACGAGAGACGCATAATAGCCCTCTTTTACAAAAGGAATTGCTTTAAAAATTTTGCCATAGTTGGTTTTGACATAGACTTCGTTTAGGCGCTCGTCTTTAGCTGAGAATACGACTACAGCGCTACCGCCTTTGGTGATTTTATAGGATTGATTGATGATATTTATGAGGGGCTTTTTGTCATCTATTATTATATTTGCCGTTTTTACGCTCTTATTTCCTTGCGCAAAATTCCACGAGCTAATGTCGTTTGCAAAAACCTCGAGCTTGTAGTTTTTATCTTTATTAAGCATCAAATTTTTAGGAAATTGCACGGCAAGCTCTAGCGTCGTTTGCGGAACGTTCAGCTCCTCATTTAGTAGCGGTATCGTGCTGGCTCCGTCGTTTAAATTAACGCGAACGAGCTTAATGCCGGTATCATCTGAAATTTTAATCTTCAAAGGCGAGGTTAAATTCCAATAAATTTCATTTTCCAGCGCAATTTGCGGAGGATTTTTTTCAAATTTCGGCGAGGTAAAAATTCTAAAGATTCCATAAACCAAAGCGCATATTATAATAAGAAATATTAAAATTTTAAGCTTCGTTCCATTGCCATTTCTACGCATAAAAGAGCCTTTGATATGATTTTAAAGCGCGATTTTACAAGCTTAACTTAAATTATCGGTAAAGCGAGGCAAAATTTAACGCAAATGTTTAGCGATTTACGAGGCGATTTAAAATTTTAAATTCTAGCGATTTTAGAATCTCAAAATTTATGAGCTTTAAAATTCAGTGGCGCGCTAAATCCTATGCAGTGAAATTCCGCGCACAACAAAGCAGCGTTTATCGTCTATATCGTAATCTTTAAAATTTCAATATAGAATTTCTTTAAATTATGCTAATGGCTTGTATTGATTTTTTAGAACTCTTGTGCTTAAAATTTTACCATACGAATGAAATTCTAAACTATCTTGATAACTAAAATTCTAAAAAATTCAAAGCAAGCTACGCGTTTAAATTTCATCCTAAGCCGAGCAGAATCCCAATTAAAATTTAGCTCAAACCGCCTACAATAATTCGGCTGCAAATTAGCGCGACAAGAAAAGTCAAAATTGCAGCGTTACTAAATTTTAAGGCGTGCGGTAGAAATCCTACGCACGCCACAGTGCTCGCAAGTCGCCGTGCTTAATTAAATCTAGCACCGATGCTAAATTCGAAGCTATTTGTGTCGTCGTGCGGTTTTTTATTAAGAGGCTTGACGAAGTATAGCTGCAAAGGCCCCATCGGCGTCATCCACTCGATACCAGCACCCGTGCTGTAACGCTCCTCCTCATTCCAGTCATGATCGCCGATCATTCCGTAGTCAAAAAACGTTACAAAGCGCATTTTAAGCCTATCAACTACCGGAAAGCTTAGCTCAAAAGAGTTATTAAAACTCTGCATGCCACCTGTTTCGATATAGCGGCAATTATTTGCATTTAAGCAGATCTCTTTTTTCGGGATACTGCGACCTTCGTAGCCTCTAATGCTTTTCATTCCGCCTAGGAATAGCTTTTCGTTGATCGGAATCTTTTTATTACCTTCCCACATATAGCCCGTTGCAGCTTTGTATCTAAAGATAATGTCGTGATCGATATAATCTCGCAAGCCAAAGTAGTAGTTAAATGATCCTCGCGCCTTGGTGTAGTCCATATCGCCGCCAAGACCCGCGTATTCTAAGCTAGCACTTGCGATCATACCGCTTCTTGGCAAGTAATAATCATCGGTGCTGTTGTATGTAATAGACGGGATAATCGAGCTTTTTAAATTCTTGCCATCTAGATAGCCCGCTTTGGCGTAATATTCGTTTAAGCCCTTAATCTCGCTTTTTTCGAGATAATATGTAAGGCTTACATCGGTATTGCGCCCGATCTTGCGACCGCCCGTGATTGAAAATCCGTAAGATTTCTCATCGTAGTCGTCCCAGTCGTAATCGTTGGCAAAGATCGATCCGCCCAAGCTATACTCAGAATCAAACACTCTAGGATTGGTTAAGCTCAAGCGTCCGCTTAACTGATCGTCGCTCTTTTCAACCGAGAACGCGCCGTGAAGACCGGTGCCAAATACGTTACGATCGCTGATACCGCCGCTAAGTAAAATTCCATCCTCACTGCCATATCCGATACCACCCGTGATAGAGCCTGTAGGAGCTTCTTTAACTGCGACTTCAAGATCGATCTGATCGTTAGAAACGCGGTTTTCTTTAATCTCCACCTCATCGAAATACCCCGTGCGTTTTAAAGAATTTAACGAATCGTTGTAGTCGGTTTTGCTATATAAATTTCCCTCGGTCAGATACATCTCGCGGCGAATGACCTTATCCTCGGTCTTATCGTTACCCGAGATCGTTACGTTTCTAATATAGACTTTATCCTCAGGGATGACTTGATACGTGATAGCGACCGTGCGAGCTTCTTTGTCCTGCTTAGTCTTAGGCACGATGCGCACATAGGCGTATCCCTGATCCGCGACTAAAGTCTCTAGCGTATTCATATCGCGGCGCAAACGCTCGGAATTCATTGTATCGCCCTTTTGAAGCTTAAAATCGTCCAAAACCTTTTCTTTATCAAGCTTGATTATATCTGCAGGATACTCGATATCTACAGAGCTTACGGTGTATTGCTCGCCCTCGCTGATATAGTAGGTAAGATCAGCAGTGTAATTATCCATATCGGCATTAAGTAGCGGCGCCGAAACCTGCGCGTCTAAGTAGCCTTTTTTATAATATTCTTCTTGAATTCTATTTGCGTCGTTAGGAAGCTCGGCGGTTTTTACCTTGCCATCGTTAAAGCCCCACATCCAGCCCAGCATCTCGCGTTCTTTATTGGCAACGGATGGCTCTATATCGTCATAGTCTAGCTTGTCCGCGCCTACTAAATTTACCTTATCGATGATGATATTTTCGCCGCGATTTACCTCAATCGTTAGCAAGATGACCGATTTATCGTCGTTTATCGGCTTTGGATAAAATTCCACCACGGTGTCGAAAAAGCCCTTGACTTCGTAGTATTGCTTGATGCGGGTCTCCGCTTTTTTAGCAGCCACCTCATCGTAAACCTGACCCGGACGCAAGCCGATGAGCTCATTTATCTTATCGCGGTCGTTGGTAACTACGTTTTTGATCTCGACCTTAGCGATGGTCGGTTTTTCGGTTACGTTGATAGTGACCGCGCCGCCTTGTTCGCTGATATAAACGTCGCTGAAATAGCCCTGCTCAAATAGCTTTGAAATCGCAGCATTGGTGTTTTCGCCGTTAAGCTCATCGCCTACCTTAAGTCCTGAAATTTGCTGTGCGACCTGTGGAGAAAGATGCCTAAGACCTTCAAATTTAATGGATTTGATCTGTGCGGCGCACGCCACGGAAATCCCGCCTACTAAGAGTAAAAAAACGCTTTTTTTCATAAAATTTTACCTAAAAACGAAAATAATTTGCGTATAATACCACATTAAAATTAAAACTTGCATATATCAAAAAGGAATTTTATGAAGATAGGAATTATCGGCCTGGGTCTCATCGGCGGCTCTCTTGGGCTATGTCTAAAAAGCACCAAAATAATTAGCGCCGTCTACGGCTGCGACATCAGCCGCGAAAACGAAAAAGAAGCTCTGCGACTCGGACTCGTGCATGAAATTTTAAGCCTAGAGCAGATGAAGCAAAGCTGCGATGCGATCTTTCTCGCAATCCCCGTGGAGGCAATTATTGAGACGTTGCAAAAACTAAGCGACTGCAGAAGCGAGACGACGATCATCGATCTGGGAAGCACGAAATTTAAAATTTTGCAAAACTGTCCTCCGCAGATCAGACGAAATTTCATCGCAGCTCACCCAATGGCTGGTACCGAAAACTCCGGTCCGCAAGCGGCGTTTAAAGAGCTTTTAAACGGCGCAGTAGTCGTCATCTGCGACGATCACGGTGCGGACGAAGTGCATATCAAACGAGCGGTCGAAATTTTTTCATTTGCGGGGATGAAGATCGTATTTATGGACGCAAAAAGCCACGATCACCATGTAGCGCTCATCTCGCACCTGCCGCATGCGATCAGCTACTCGCTCGTAAATAGCGTACTAAAAGAGGAAAATCGCCGCAACATCATAAATTTAGCCGGCGGTAGCTTTTCGGGCATGAGCCGTATCGCCAAAAGCTCGCCGCAGATGTGGGTCGATATTTTTAAGCAAAACCGCACGAACCTACTGGGCGCGATTGATGCTTTTAAAAACGAGCTTGAAATTTGCGTACAGATGATCCGTGACGAGCGCTGGGATGAGCTTGAGGCGTGGATGTATGAAGCGCGCAAACTAAGGGATATTATTTAAAATTTCAGCGCGACCTGACTGCGCGACGGACACTTTAAGAACGCATCTTTAAATTCTAAATTTCGCTTTCAAACAGCCCGCACAAATTTAAATTTTAATACGTGCGAGCCTGGATGCGAACTCAAAAATCTATGCATTCTTGCGTGAAAATTCTCTTTGATGGAAATTCCAGCGCGCAAAGCCTCGCCTTCTCGCCCCAGTGCTTTTTATAAACACAGCCCAGATCGATATTTGCGCTAAATTCCGTAATGACGGGCTTTTTCACCGGCGTGTGCCCGTAGACATTAAAAATTCCATCATTCGCGCTATCATCTCCGCGCCCGCTTAGCACATGAGCGGCGAAGCTTTTCGCGCGCTCTGCATCGTGTCTAATCCCCCACGCGCGACCCACTGCGGAGTGCGATACGACGAGCGCGCGACCGCTTTCATCACGCAAATCATACTCCAGGTAAATCGGCAGCCGCGAGACAAACCGCAGATGCTCCTTGCATTGCTTCACGCCTCCGTGACGATAATACGACGCTAGCGTCGCTTCACCGCCGTTGTTAAATAGCCAGCTTTCATCCAGGCTAAAAAATGCGTAGAGGTCATTTGAGCTCGTAAATTTGCCCGTCTTTGCGCACCTTAGAGCAGTTTTTGCGTTGCCCACAAAGCGCTTTTCGTGATTGCCCATCACCGCGTCATATCCGCGAGTGCGCACTAGCTCCACCACATCCGCGCTCGCAGGGCCTCGGTCGATCAGATCGCCCACGAAGCAAATTTTACTATCAAATTTATGCGGCAGCTGCTCTATCAAAGCTAAAAGCGACTTGTAGCAGCCATGCACGTCGCCTATGATGTAGATATTTTGCATAATTTCTCCTTAAATTTTAACGCCATCGTCTTTTAATGCGCGGGCTATGATATAAGCGGTAGATAAAAGCTCTGCACTAAATTTTAAAATTTCGCGCGCTAGGACTTGGGCGGATAAATCTGCTTTAAGACCTCCCTTACGACGATCATAAAAAGAACGATAGATATTAATGCGCTAAGCAACGCGGAATAGAAGTCAACAAGGTTTGTATCCGAAATGCAAACAGCCGCAATTATTATCCCTAAATATGGCGATAGTATCCAAATCGCCACGATCGGCAAAAATAGATTGACGAAAAAATTCACAAGCCTATCAAAATCCTTTAACTTTATGGCAAGCACTGCACAAACCCCGCAAAAAGATATCCACAAAAATATGAAATATACGCACTTCTGCTGTAGCCATTCTATGGGATCGTCATCCCAGACGCTAGACGTGTCAAAAATCCGCCATACCACAAAATCGCCCAAGCTCGAAATATTCATCAAGCAAAAACTCATCGAAAATGCACAGGCTATAATTTTTAAAATAATCATCAAAGCTCCTAAAATTCTAAATTTAGGCGAAAAATTCCTCGATCAGCCGAGTCATTTCGCTCTCGGTGGCGACGTGGTTGATCTGCTCGCGAAAGCTTGCGGCATTTTCGCGCCCCTTGGAGTATTCGTGCAGATGCTTGCGAAATATCGCCACGCCGTGGCTGCCGTAATGGCCGAGCATTTGGGAGAAATGATAAAGCACGACCTCCTTTTTTAGCGCGTCGCTTGCCTGCTCGCCCGTTTTGATCTCGCGAAAGATCCACGGCCTGCCGATTACCGCGCGACCGATCATCAGCGCGTCTGCGCCGCTAAGGTCTAGCACTGCGGGCGCATTGGCGGAGTTTATGTCGCCGTTTGCGATCACTGGGATTTGCAGCGCGCGTTTAGCTCTTGCGATCGCGCCGTAATCCACCGCCGCGCTGTATCCGCCCGCTCTGGTGCGGCCGTGAATCGCGATAAAATCGGCTCCTGCGCTTTGTACGGCGCGCGCGATATTTTCGATATCCACGGCGCCGAAGCCCAGCCGTACCTTCGCGCTCGTAAATTTTTTGTTCGAATACTTTTTGATAGTCTCGACCAGGAGCGATAGACGGGGCAGATCAAGCAGCAGCGCCGAGCCAGCTCCCTGCTTTACGACTTTAGGGACGGGACAGCCGCAGTTTAGATCGATGCCGTCGATACCGTCAAATTTATTGATGAGCAAAACCGCCTTTTTTATGATTTCCGCATCGCTGCCTGCGATCTGCACGAAAAAGGGGGTTTCCGCGGCGTTTTTTTCGAGCATCTTTAGCGTCTTTTCGCCCTCGAAAACAAGGGCGTTTGCGCTTATCATCTCGCTTACGGTAGCGTCGCAGCCGAATTTTTTCACTACGCCCCGCAGCGGCGGATCCGAAAAGCCCGCCAAAGGCGCCAAAAATAGAGGATCCCTTTTAAAAAAATCTTCCGTCATTTTAAATTTCTCATTTTGATTTCGTTTGAATTTAAACCTTTAAATTTAACGCCGCAGCGCCTGCAGCGGGTTTTGCCGCGAGCTTTAAAATTTTAAATTTCATAGGCTACGTATTCGCATTTAGGCGCGAATTTTATTTTTAAGCTTAGCTAATTTGAGTGGTGGCAAAACGGCAGCAAGGATGATCGCCACCAAATTTTATTTGCACGGCAAACCCAGCAAGCAGCTTGCAAAACGCCGCACGGATTTTAAAATTTCAGCACTTTATTCGGCTAGCAAGTCTTGCGCTTTACGTTTAAATTTTAAATTTCATCGCGTAAATGCAAAATCCGTTTACGCGCGCACTACACAAACAAATCTTTTAAATTTTACCGCTTGCGCGCATTGATCTTTCGATAAATTTTGAAATTTCAAATTTGCGCGAGTTAGAATTTTATCCGCACTTTAAAATTTATCGCGCAGGCTGTGTTTAATAGCCACAAAGAACTTAAAAGCAATCTCTCTTACCCGCGCATAAAACTAGCTCGTAAAATTACCGAGCTAAAATAGCAGCGACGCAGGGACGTTTTTGCCGTTGTCGCGCAAAAATAGCAGAATTTTAAACTTCTCAAACTCGTCGCCGTCGGCAAGGCTTAGCTGCTCTCTAAACTCGTCGATCATGCCAAGCTCATATAGCGCGTACAGATATGCCTCGGTCGCTTCTTGATTCTCGTTTTTGAGCCGCTCGAAAAAGGCTTTGTATTGCTCTGGAGCGAGATGATTTTTTAGCTTTTTGGCAAAGCCGATAAAATCCTGCTCGTTAAATTTTTCATTATTTACGAGATCGAAAAGCTCCTCGCTACTGATCTCAAAGCTCGCGTCATTTACCGCGCGATCCACTAAAATATTTACCTCGGCTATATCTTGAGGAATTTTATAGGCCTTGATCTTATCGTAGCTTCCTTTGGCAAGCGCTACGGCATAGGCTTTTTTAGTGATATTTTCGCTATAAACGCCTTTGGTTTTTAAAATTTCATACGCATACGCAGGCTCAGCATCGAGGCGATTGAGCTCGTTTTGCAAAAATAGTCCGTTATCTTTAGGGAGTTTATATTTTCGCAGATCCGCCACTTCGCCGTTTTTAACCTTCTCGATAACGCCTATGACCTCTTTTAGATCCTCATTTTTGACATCTATGCCGGTGCTATCGTACCACGGAGATAAAATTTTAGTAAGCTCGCTCGGGTCTTTAAAATACTCGGTTTTAAAGTCTTTATTGGTATCAAGACCCAGTAAAACCTCTTTACTCATCGCATCGTATGCGCTTAGATCCTTTGCGATCGCCCTTTTTGTGCGGTAAAACGCGAAGCTATGAAAAACGATATGAAAAATCGCCAAAATCATATATAAAATTAACGGCAGTACGATCCACACTGCCACAGGAAGCGTAAGCGTAAAACCGAAAAGCCCCAGCGTATAGCTACTGCTTTGCTGCGTAAAAACTAAAATCGCGACGATTGCGATATAGACGATCGAATATAAAAAGAATTGCTTGGTTTTCATAGCTAACTCCTATTTTGCTTTTCCGCCTGTTCCTTGCACGAAATGCACAATCTCGCCTCCGGATTTACTTTAAGGCGCTCTAAGCTTATCTGCTCGCCGCAGCTCTCGCAAAGCCCATAAGTGCCGTTTTCGATGCGCTTAAGCGCGCTTTCGATCTCTAAAAACGCCTTTTGTTGATTAACATTGAGCGAGTATTCGATGCTTAAATCCGTATTCATGCTCGCTACGTCAAAATCATCCGCAGCTTTATTTTCGCGCAATTCCGAAATTTCATTTACAGAGCTATTAATATTGGCGATGAGTTGCTCTCTTTTTTCTTCTAAAATTTTCTTGTAAAATTTCAACTCGTTTTTCTTCATTATTTCCCTTTATTTGTGATATGGATGGTTTGCGTTAATGCACAATGCGCGAAAAATTTGCTCAAAGAGCAAAAGTTTAGCGATTTTGTGCGCTAACGTAAGCCTGCTAAGACTAATTATTTTATCGGCTTTTGCCTTAAAATTTTCACTAAGCCCATAAGCACCGCCGATGAAAAACGACACGGCGCTTTTATCCTTTAGCATACTCGCAAATTCCATGCTATCTAGCTCATGCCCGCGCTCATCCAAAGCTACGACGTATCCGCTAAGGCGCGGTAGATAAGCTTCATCATACGCCTTAAGCGCTAGCTCAGCAGATGTGCTTTGCGCGCGAGCGATATTAGCATTAAAAAACGTCTCATCTCGCACCGCGGCAAATTTAGCCGCCATTTTTTTATAATCGCTTATCGCGCCTGCGAACTCGTCCGCGCCCTTTTGGATGGAATTTACCGTTATCTGCACTACTCTTCGCTTCCCTCTTCGTGCAGCGATTTGTCACTCGTGTCGTCAATCTGCACAGCGTTTTTGCTCAGCACGTTGATTATATCGCTTAGATACTGCCTCATCTCGGCTCTAGGAACGATCGCATCAATTAATCCGTGCTCGAGCAGAAATTCCGATCTTTGAAAGCCCTCCGGCAGATCCGCGCCGATAGTTTGCTTGATGACGCGCTGTCCGGCAAAGCCGATAAGAGCGCCGGGCTCTGCGATGATGATATCTCCCAGCCACGCAAAGGACGCGCTCACGCCGCCCATCGTAGGATCGGTAAGAACGGAGATGAAAGGAATCCTATGCTCGGATAAAATTTTAAGCGCGGCAGAGGTTTTGCTCATCTGCATTAGCGAAAAGGTGCTTTCTTGCATCCTTGCGCCGCCGCTTGCGCTTACGATGATTAGCGGCTCGTTTTTATCCAGACTGCGCTTTACGGCGCGCACGATCTTTTCGCCCTCCACGGAGCCCAGGCTTCCGCCCATGAAGTTAAAATCAAACACCACGAGCTGAATTTTTTGGCGACTTATAGCGCCCTCGCCTGCGATCACTGCGCTAAGCCTGCCCGTTTTTTCTTTGCTCTCGGAGATGCGCTTTTTGTAGGATTTTTTATCGACGAATTTTAGTGGATCGACGGGCTGTAAATTTTGATCGTACTCCACGAAAGAGCCTTCGTCGCAGATCAGATCAATGCGAGCCTGCGCACCAAAACGAAGGTGATAGTTACACTTGGGGCAAACGCTATGATTTTGCTCGACCTCTTTGCTATACATCAGCGCGCCGCATCCTGGGCACTTTATCCAATGCGTAGGAGCTTCGCTCGGTGCGGGCTGTGTTCTACGTATTTTTGAAAATAGATCTCCAAAATTCATATGATTTCCTTTAAATTCTATGAAATGAAACTTCTGATTATAACCTAAAATTCTTTATTTAAATTTATATGTGAATTTCGCTAAAATAGGAAAATGCAAGGATTTATATTAAAAACGACCAAGGTTAGGGATGAGGACTGCATCGTGGACGTGCTAAGCGAAAGTGCGCTCGTGCGTGCGTATCGCTTCTACGGCGCGCGCCATTCAAACATCATCCAGGGCTATAAAATAGACTTCGAGCTCTCGCAAAATCAAAACTTCCTCCCTCGTCTTAGCGGTGTGATGCATCTGGGATACGCGTGGCTAGGAAGCCGCGAGAAGCTGCTATTTTGGCAGCAATTTATGCGGCTTTTGCACGCACATCTAAAAGATGCCGAGCATCTGGATAAATTCTATTACGAGCTGCTAAACCGCGCTGCTATGCGCTTTGGCAAACAAAATCCGCGCCGCATAATCGTAGAAAGCTACGCCGAAATTTTAAAATTTGAGGGGCGGTTGCACGACGAGCCGTATTGTTTTTTATGCGACGAAGAAATTTTAGAAAATATCGCGCTATGCCGCGGCTTTTTGCCCGCGCACGAGCATTGCGCGCAAAGAGCGGGCTTTGCGCAGGATAAAATTTTAGAATTTTTACGAAGCAAAAAGACGCTAAATTTAAACGACGAAACGGCAGAGAGGCTCTACGACATAACGCTTGAGGGGCTTTGATCTGTAGCGCGTTTGATGTGTACGTAAAATTTCAAAGCTTGGGCGCTAAATTTAAAATTTCGTAGAATTTAAAAATTTTACAAACGGACGATTTCGTACTTTATCTACCTTTTCTCGTGCAAAGCCGAATAATCGCATTGCGCGGGGTTTGCATTAAATTTTAACTGGACTAGCTAAAAAGCTTTTTCATCGCCTTAAAAAACATTGCGGTGAGCGGATTTGATTTGCCTGAGACCTTTGCGATCCAGCTCTCATAGGTCTCGCCTTTGCTTTTTAAAAAGTCCACGAGCGCCTTTTGGCTAGCCTGCATACCGCCGTTTCTTTCAGCATCCAGCAATGCCCTATAAATTGGCTCTATAGTTTCGATCGCGGATCTTGGTGGAGCCTTGCGAAATGCCGTGTATTCGGTGATCTGCCCTGTTACAGGATCTTTTTTAGAAGTAAATTCCGTAATGACCCAATAAAAGCGCCCATCTTTGGCTAAATTTTTAACCACGGCGGTAAAATCCTTGCCTTGTTGTATCGTATCCCACATGAGCTTAAACGCTATTCGCGGCATGTCCGGATGTCGTATGATGTTATGCGGCTGCCCCAAAAGCTCAAGCTCACTATAGCCGCAAATCATACAAAAATACGGATTTGCAAACGTGATAATGCCCTTCGGATCGGTTTTGGAAACGATATAGCGCTTCTCATCAAGTTTGATTTCCTGATTAATCGGAGTCGGTCTTTGCATTTTTAATCCTTTGCTTAAAAATTTATTGCAGAGTATATAAAATTTTTCTTTTCAGAAATATTAAATTTTCGTTAAATTTTTATAAATGTTAAATCTTTAAGTGAATTTTTAAAATTTAATGTATAATCTCAAATCAAAATTTCAAAAGGCAGCGCGTTGAAAAATCCCTTCCTATCGCTTAAATACTCAAATTTTAGAATTTATTGGATCGGGATGAACCTCTCGCTGATCGGTTCTTGGATGCAAAGCGTCGCGCTACCGTGGCTAGTGCTAAGCATAACCGCAGATGCTTTTAAGGTCAGCCTCGTAGCCGCGGCGCGGTTCTTGCCCGCGCTACTTTTTACGCCGTTTTCCGGTGTACTGCTCGATAAGTTTAATCGCAAAAAGATCCTTCTACTTGCTCAAATAGGCATGGCGGTGACCGCTTCAATTTTCGCGGCTATGAGCTTTTGCGAGCTATATTCTTTCGGCAAAATTTTATTTTGCGCTTTTGCAAGCGGCATCTTTACCAGCATGGACGCCCCGAGCCGTCAGTCGATGGTAAAAGACCTCATCGACTCGCCCCGCGATCTAGCCAACGCCATAGCGTTAAATTCTATGTCCTTCAACGTCGCTCGTATCGCAGGACCCGCACTTGCGGGGATCGTGATGGCGCTGTGGGGCGTAGGCTTTTGCTTTTTATTCAATGCTCTTAGCTTTTTAGGCATCATCGTTTCGCTGTTTTTCATAAAAATTCCGCCATCCGCTACTACGCTATCTAGCAGAAGCGGAGGCGTTTTTGCCTCGATCGGTGCTGGAATTTCGTATGTATCGCACAAAAAAATTCTAAGCGAGCTAATGATAATAGTGCTTATCGTAGCGACGCTGGTGCCAAATTACAACGTAACAATCTCGGCACTTGTTAAGCTTAGCCTAGACGCGGATGAGCGAAGCTTTGGATATTTGATGTCGGCTCTAGGCGTGGGAGCCTTTTGCGGCGCGCTTTTCGTAGCAGTTTTTGATAAACTTGGCATCCGCAAAATCAGATCGTGCGCGATCGCTATGGGGGTAAGCTTAGCTCTTACTGGGGCTGCGAATTCCTTCGCATGGGCTGCGGCAGGGCTTGCCGTAACTGGATTTCTTTTCGTAATCACAAACTCAAGCATCAACTCCACCGTGCAAATGCACGTAAGCAACGAATTTCGCGGGCGCGTGCTTAGCTTATACGCGCTATTTCTAATAGGTAGTACGCCATTTGGAGCGCTCATATCGGGCTTTTTTACCGAGCTGCTAGGCGCTCGCGTAGCCCTTGCGATCTGCGGCGCAATTAGCATTTTGCTACTGCTGGCGCTATTTTATGGCTTTAAAATACGGCGCAGGACGCATTTTATCTTTCGAGATAAAGTCTAAGCCAAAAGCTGCATTATCAAAATTAACCTTATTTTTACGATGAGGCCTTAGAATTCCTACCAAAATTTAAAGGTAAGGAGTTTTTATGAATAGACGAAATTTCTTAAAAAGCACCGCCGCGATCGGCACGCTAGCGACGCTAAATCTAAATTTAAACGCTAGCGCGGTTACAGGCGGGATGGAAAAGAAAGTCGCCAGCGTCTGCGAGATGTGCTCCTCGCGCTGTCCTATCGAGGTGACCGTCAAAGACGGCCGCGGCGCTCTCATCGAGGGCAACCACAGGTTTGCAAACAAAACCTCCGTCTGCGCTCGCGGCGGAGCGGGCATCAATCAGCTCTACGACGATCAAAGGCTCATTAAGCCGCTCATTCGCGTAGGCGAGCGCGGCGAGGGCAAATTTAAAGAGGCGAGCTGGGACGAGGCGCTTAAAATTTGCGCGCAGAAGCTTGGCGAGATTTCGCAAAAATACGGCCCGCAAAGCGTAGTTTTTACCTCCAAAACGGGCGAACACCACACTCAGATGATGAATTTCGCCTGTGCATACGGCAGTCCGAACATCTACTCGCACTGGTCCTGTTGCCCGGTCACCTACAATATCGCCGTGCCGCACACCTTCGGCACCAACATGCAAAGAGACTACGGCGACGCAAAATACATCGTAAATTTCGGTCACAATCTCTTTGAGGGTATCGATATCTCAAAAACCAAAAAGCTCGCAAAAGCCGCAAGTAGAGAAGACGTAAAGCTTTTGGTGCTCGATCCGCGCTTTAGCGTCGTAGCTTCCAAAGCAGACGAGTGGCTGCCGATAAAGCCGGGAACCGATGCGGCGTTTTTGATGGCACTAATTCACGTCTGGCTGCGCGATAACAAATACGACAAAAAATTTATCGAACAATACGCCGTGGGGCTAGAGGAGTTAAAGCAGTCCGTGAAGGATACGACGCCGCTTTGGCAAGAGGCCATCACGGGCATCAAAGCGGACAAGGTAGAGCGCATCGCAAATGAAATTTACGCTGCGGCTCCCGCAGTCGTAATCGACTGGGGTCATAAAACCACGACCGCCAAAGCCGAATACGTCCGCACGCGCGCCATCGCGATCGCAAACGCGCTAATGGGAAACGTCGAGAAAAAAGGCGGAATTTACTTCTCTAAAGATTCCAAAACCTTCAACGCACTTTGCAAAGAGGATCTATTCCCTACCATCTCAAACCCGGATAAAGGCTTTAAAATTCCAAAGACCGCGCGCATCGACGGCTGCGGCGAAGAAGGTAGCGAAAATTTCTTCGTGCCACGCAAACACGGCGTTTTGATGCAGATTGCGCCTACGATTTTAAGCGAAAAACCATATCCTGTAAAAGGCTGGGTCAGCACGCGCTTTAACCACCTCATCAACGTTGCGGGCGTGGATAAGAGCGTAGAGGCGATCAAAAAGCTAGACTTCGTGCTCGCAATCGACGTGTATATGAGCGACTTTGCGTGCTTAGCCGACGTGATCTTGCCCGAATCCACGTATTTGGAGCGCGACGAGTCGATTCAAAACAAAGGCGGCACCGCGCCGGGATTTGTGATGCGAAACAAAGCCGTCGAGCCGGTGGGCGATACGAAGTGCGGCTATGAAATTTTTAGAGAGCTTGCAAGGGTGATGAAGATCGATAAAGATTACACCTGGAACAACATCGACGAATACCGTATGCAGCAAGCCAAAGGTAACGCCGAGCTGATCGCAAATTTAATCAAAAACGGCTACGTAAGCTACAAGGTGCCGAAGCTGTATTACCGAGAGCCGAAGCTCGTGGCTAAATTTATCGATAAATATCCTGCCGCGGCGGAGTTCGTGGACGAAAACGGCGAGATGAGCTCTCAGATGAAATTTAAAACCCCGAGCGGCAAGATCGAGCTTTTCGCGCCGAAAGTGGAGGAGCTTTTCGCAGGATACGGCTGCTTAAATACCGAGGGTATGGATGTATTCGGCGGGCACAAATACTGCCTGATGACCGGCAAGACCGCGCTTCACACCAACGGCCACACTCAAAATGTCAAAATTTTAAACGATATGATGAGCGAATCGCCGGTTTGGATCAGCCCGGCTTCAGCAAAAGCGGAGGGGCTAAAGACGGGCGATATTGTGAAGCTCAAAAATAAATTCGGCGAGCAAAAAGCTAAAATTTTCGTCACACAAGGCATCAGAGACGATTGCCTGTTTTTATACCACGGCTTTGGGCACGTAAGCCCGGGGCTAAAGCGCACGAACGGCATAGGCACGAACCAAAGCGTCCTTCTCGATCCCGCTGCGGGTCCTGTGGTAAGCACGATGGTAACCAACGTCGGCGTCGATATAGTTAAAATTTGAAAGGGGCGGTTATGAAAAAACTCATAATGATTCACGACGAAAATTTATGTATAGGTTGCCAAGCCTGTTCGGTTGCGTGCAGGAACGAAAACGGCGTGCCGAGCGGTGTTTATAGGCTGCAGGTTCACGGCAAAACAAGCGGCGTTTTTCCAAGCTTAAAGCTCGATTATTCGCGCGCCAGCTGCGTTATGTGCGAGGATAGCCCCTGCGTGGACGTCTGCCCTACGGGAGCGAGCTTTAAAACCAAAGACGGCGTAACGCTCATAGACGAGAGGCTTTGCGTCAGCTGCAAATACTGCATCCTGGCCTGTCCTTACGACGCTAGATTTGTCGATCCTATCACTCACGCCATCGGCAAATGCACCTTTTGCTACACGAACCGCACGAGCAAAGGCTTGCAGCCTGCTTGCGTAAGCGTGTGCCCAACGGATGCTTTAACTTTCGGCGACGTAAATGACGTAAATTCCGAGGTAAGCAAGCTGCTAGCCAAAACAAGCGTAGAATATCCAAAAGCATATCTAAACACCAAGCCGCGTCTAGCGAATATCAAAAACAAAAAAGGAGGACGCTATGAATAATATGTGGGGCGATATGAGCCAATACTCTGAAATTTACTGGCCTTGGCCGATTGCGATTTATCTATTTTTGGCGGGTCTTAGCGCGGGAGCGACGATGGTAGCGCTTTTAGTCAAATGGAACCGCCACGAAAGCGAGCAAAATTCCATCTGGGACGCGATGATTAGAGCGGGTGCGATCACGGCGCCGCTTACGATCTGCGCGGGGCTTTTGCTTTTGATCTTTGACCTGGGCAAGCCTCTTACCTTCTATCTTTTGCTGATCAAATTTAACTTCGGCTCGGTGATGAGCCTCGGCGTGGCGGCGCTTTTAATCTACGTGCCGTTTAGCTTTGTATTTGCGCTATGCGTCTTCGGCGAGGAAATTTGTAAATTTAAACTACTTGCGTTTCTGCGACCTATCGTAAATTTACTAAGCTCGTTCGCCAAAGCTTCCAAAGCTTTCGAGCGAGTTTTATTTATCCTTGCTCTTTGCGTGGGCGCATATACGGGCTTTTTACTAAGCGCGGTGATGAAAATTCCGCTTTGGAATACTCCGGTGCTGCCGATTTTATTTTTGCTGTCGGGCTTTTCCAGCGGCATCGCGGCGAGCATTTTAGTTGGACTTCTGTTTTTTAAAGGCTCGTTAAACAAAGATAGCATAAAATACCTTTTGGTGCTTGATCTGCGCGCGATACTCTTTGAGATTCCGCTTTTATTCATTCTGTTTGTCGGGATGTATTTCGAGGGCGGCACGAGCGCGCTTGCGGCACAGCAGGCTTTGACGCACGAGGTTTACGGTAAAATTTTCTGGATCGGCGTTTTGGGTACGGGGCTCATCGCTCCGATTATCATCGCCTTTACGGCGCTGAAAAACCACGCCTACAAGCCTGCGTTTATAGTTTTAAATTCTTTCGTCGTGCTTTGCGGCGTCATTCTGCTTCGCTACTTCGTTGTATATGCGGGGCAAATTTGCACGGGAGCGTAGTCTCGCTCCCGATTTAGGGAACGGGTTTGAAAATTTTACTTTTAGAAGACGATTTTGAATACAGAAGCAGCGTAAGCGAGTATCTGCAGGAGCTCGGCTACGAGGTGGACGAATGCGAAAGCGGCGACGCAGCCTGCGATAAGATCGCCACAAATGCTTACCACTTGCTGATCTTAGACATCAAAGTGCCGGAGGTTTCGGGCGAAGAGGTGCTTAGATACGCGCGAAGCCTCGGCCTCAACACCCCCGTGATGATGATGACCTCGCTCGGCGACATCGACGATTTGAGCCAGTGCTACGAGCTTGGTTGCAACGAATATCTAAAAAAGCCCTTCCACCTAGCCGAGCTTAAATTTAGAGTAAGCGAGCTGATGCGAAAGTATTTCGGCGACGAAAAGGGCGCCGTCAAGATCGCGGATAAATTTCACTACTTCGCAAATTTAAAAATTTTAAAACGCGCGGACGAAGAGATATCGCTAAGCGCCAAAGAGATCAAAATCATAGAATTTCTGCTCGCCAATATCAAAAGATTCGTAAGCGTAGATGAACTCATCGCTGACGTGTGGGACGGCGATGCGGGCAGCGTCGATGTGCGCGTGCATATCAGCAACCTCCGCTCCAAAACGAGCAACGACTTCATCCTCTCCAGCCGCGGACTCGGATATAAGATCAATGCTTAAAGGGTTTAAATTTACGCTTTTTAGCGCGATCTTCATCATCGGCGCCTTTATAAGCGAGAGCCTTTATATCATCTATTTAAATTCCAAAATCGAGGAGAGCGCCGACGTCGCCGAGCTGATACAAAAAAGTGGCGAAGCTCTAGCCGGCGCATATCCCGATCTAAAAGACGAGCTCATCTACGACTACGCGATCCTAAATGCAAACGGCGAAATTTTAAGATCAAATCTAAGCGTGCAGCCGCCCGATTTTGCGTTTATCACGCTGAAATTCGGCGGACGGGTATTTTTTAAGCGCCACTTTCTGCATGAGGGCAAGCTGCATTTTTTCGTCATCTCAAAAAAGATAAGCTACGCAAAGATAGAATTTATCGCGATCTCTACGATCTTTATCACGATCTTCGTAGCGCTCATCATCGCGCTGTTTAACTACAAAATCATAAAAAATTTCTACGCGCAGCAAAGCAACCTCATCAAGGCGTTTTTCAACGACGCGATGCACGAGCTAAAGACCCCTCTGGGCGTCGCGCTCATCAATACCGAGATGCTTGGGCTGCGCGACAAACACACTGCGCGTATCAAATCCGCGCTTAAACAGATGGTAATTACTTACGAGGACGTGGAGTACTTCATCAAAAGCGGCAAGATGAGCTTCAAAAGCCGCCGCATCGATATGAGCGAGTTTTTGGGCGCTAGGATAAATTTCATCTATCTGGTCGCAAAAAGCAAAAATATAAGCCTGCAATCGCGAATAGCGCCAGATGTGAGCGTTTTTATGGACGAAACCTCGCTAATGCGCCTCATCGACAACACGCTAAGCAACGCCATAAAATATTCTCGTCCCGGCGGCAAGATCATCATCGGGCTGGAAAAGGGGGTGAGCATAGCGGTCTTTAGCGTGCAGGATTTCGGCATCGGCATAAAGGATACGAGCGCGATCTGGGATAGATACTCGCGCGAAAACGCGGCTCTTGGCGGATTCGGTCTCGGGTTAAACATAATCGATAAAATTTGCAAGCGCTACGGAATCGCAAAAAGCGTCAGCTCAAAACCGAACGAAGGCAGCACCTTTTGCTACAAAATCCCGCTGTTTAAGCAGAAACTTTTGGATTAAAACGGCACGTTAAATTTAAACGCAAATTTTAAAATTTAGAAGTAAAATTTACGCGGCTAGGGTTTTTTAAAATTTTGTTTTAGCGTGGCTTTTCAGCCACCTTTAAACATACTTTCTCTTACCAAGCGATCCGCCATTTCCTCGATATTGCTTTCATAAACTTCAAAATCGCTATTACCGCATTTAAATAATACTTCTTCTCGCGCGAGCCGTTTTCTATAGTCTCATCATAATGTTGCTTCGCTTCAGATAAATCTTTTATAGTGTCTCCTACATATATTTTAACCACGACATCTCTAAATTTAAAATTATCATACAATATAAAGCTTTTATCGAAGTATAAAATATACTCGCGCAAACCGCCGTATTCTACTATAGGCTCCTCAAAACCGGCTGATCTGCCATCTAAATTTATTTTTAACTTTTCTGCGATATTTACCGGCTTCATTTGAAATTTCTCGACAAAAACATTTCTATACGGCCAAGCGGCTTGATTTTCACGTTTTTGTATCTCATATTCTTTAGATAGAACTTCCAGCCAATCATTGTTATTAAATTTATCCGTTTCGTAAAAGCCTACTTTAACGGCAAATTCTCTATTGCCGTAGTTGCAAGTTTCACTGCCATATACATAATAGCATTTGTCGGTAACGAGGGTTTGAAACAGTATACGCCTCTTTAAAAGATCTAAAATTCCGCGCTTAAATCGCTCCTCCTTTGATAAAATTCTATCCTCTTTAAGGCAGTATCCTTTGCTTGTATTTGTTGTAGTCGAAAGTAGAAACTATCGTGAAGCCTCGTGAGGTGGAATAGTCTGGCACGATGCGGACAAATATGGCGCAGAGTATTATTATAAGAAGTAGCGCTCCAGCTAGCGCTTTAAATTTAACTGATTTATAAAA
>ERZ773008.291-NODE-291-length-35629-cov-5.713695_pt1 | contig 35629 bp, 52 predicted proteins | sample MGYA00580664_ERZ773008 | MGnify/ENA primary metagenome ERZ773008 (study PRJEB29015, sample SAMEA2738016) | human oral metagenome | biome: human oral; feature: human-associated habitat; material: dental | place: China | collected 2048 ...
TGAAGGCGGTGGCGTGCGCATCATCCAGCATATCCTGCCAGTCCCACGATACGTTGATGCCTTTCTGCTGCAGATAGGCCACGGCGGCTTCGGGCTGCATGCCGAAGATGGCTTTGATGTCTTCGGGGTTCATTCGGCCAGCTCCTCAGCAGCTTCCACCCTGCCGACCAGTTCGGCCAGAAAGATTAAGCGTGCCAATTCCTCTTGAAGCGCGGCATCATCCATATTCGGATAAGCGGCGGTCAGCCTGTCCAGTACCGCTTCGGGCGTGGCCGCCCCCTGTTTCAGGCTGCCAATCAAGATATCGGTTAATGCCTGCCCCTGTGCGTTAAGGCTACCTGAAAGCGGGGCGAGGGTGTCGATGACCAAGCCGGCATCGGCAGCCGGCCGGTGTTCGGCGAAGTCGGCCAAAGGTGACGCCAGCGTCGCATTTGGCGGAGAGGCTACCTGAACAATATCATCGTCGCTCAGGTTGTAGGCGCGTTTCCAGTAGCTTTCGGATAATCGGACACCGCAGCCGGTCAGGATTTGGTCGCGTTCGGCCAAGGTCTTGTCGCCTGCTTCTTCGGTATATAGCACGAACTGCGGGCGCGGGGTGTCGGCGGCAAAGTTGAAACCGCAGATCCAGTCGATAAGCTGATTCAGGCAGCCTTCGACGATGCGGCAGTCGTTGTCGCGGATGTCTTTGGTTACCTCCAGCCCTGCGGTGGCGCTGGCGTGGGTGCTGTCTTTTTCGGTGGTTTGGTCTTGGCCGAGCAAGGCAATGGCAATCTCGGAGCGGCAGTAGCGGATAAATCGGTCGTATACATCAGCACTACCCTGTTTGCCCGCCGCCTCTTTGATTTCGACGCTGGAGTCGTCGGGAATGGTGGCCACCGAGTTGCCGATTAGCTGCTCCAAAGCATCCAGCAGGCGGTCGGTGTCTTGGTCGGTATTGCTGCGCGGCTCGCGGCCGATGATCCACGGTGCGCCGAATTTTTCGCTGAACTCCGCCCAAAATTTCAGGCCGCCGCGTTTGAAGATGGTCGGCCAGTAAATGCAGGACAAATCGCCGATGCCGTATGGGTTGATGTAGCTGGCATTGTGGGTCGGGCACAGGAATTTGAAGGCCGGTACCGGTTCGTCGTTCAGGCTGCCTGAAAGGCGGAAGCGCAGTTGTCCGTCTTGGTCGAACTGAAACCACTCCTGCGGCTTGGCCACAATTTCGGACGGCAGCCACAGGCTGCCCCGCTGCCAGATGATTTCCAAGGGCTGATAGCCGTACAGGGTGGCATCCAGAATTTGGTTGATCAGGCGGTACAGGTCAAAACCGGAGAACAGCTCGGCAATGGTGTCGCAAACCGTGTCAGGCGTACCGTTGGCTTCGATGCGCCATTCCATGCCGGCCACCGCCGACTTCCGGCGGCGCACATGGCCGGCGACAATCGGGTCGGACAGCAGCTCGCGGTAAACCGAGATGTCGCGCCCGAGCTTTTTCAACACGGGGTCGGGATTGGGCAGATAGCCGCCGAAACCGCCGATGCCCCAAAAGCGTTGGGCAACGGCGAGGTGGGCGGTCAGGTCGGCGGGTTTGAGGGTAACCGCGCCGTTGACGGTTTTGAGTTTGAAGTGGGGTTTGGCCATATCAGTATCCTCGGGTTAAGGGGCTGCTGCGGCGGATTTTACGGCTGGCCACACGTACCGGGCCGGTGTTCAGTTCACGGCTGGCGTAGTGTGCCAAGACAAAGGCAATCGCCGCGTCGCCGTGGCGTTTTTTTCCGTCCGCCCCTTTGGTGCGGGTGTCGGGAATACGCGGCACGCCTTTGACCAGTTCGAAGGCGCGCAGGTCGGTCAGGATGTCTTCGTCGCGCGGCAGGTCGGTCAGCGTGCCGTCTTCGAGGGCGGCTTTGAATGGGGCAGTATGGGTGCGGTACCAGTTTTCGGACAGCATGACCGCTTCGCATACCTCCGAGCCGAATTCGTCGCGCATGGCTTCGGCAATGGATTGGCCGTTGCCGCGCGCATCCAATGCCACGCCGCGCAGATTGGGCAGGCCGTGCAGCAGGTGTTTCATAATCTGCTCCTGCTGGGCGAAGGGTATATTGCCCAGTTCCAATACAAAGGGCGGCTTCAGGGCTAGGTTCGGCTGTTGCAGCAAAGGGACGATAACGGTGCGGTCGCCGCTGCGGGCAAAGTCTTCGCCGACAAAGCTGGTGCGGGTTTTATCCAAGCCGTCAAGCAGCGGTTGCAGGATGTCGGCCAGCCAGTCCGCCACTTCGGCAGCACGGCGCGGTTCGGGTAGCAGGCCGAAATCGTCGCTCTGATCGTAGCGGATAACCGGCGTGTACGGATTCATGCGGCTTTCGATCAAGGCGCGGTTGAGCCATTTGCCGCCGCCGTTTTTCGGGATGCAGTCCAATTCCTCGCTGGCATCCTCGCCGTAAAAGTCGCGGATTTCCTTGCACCAATCCGCCTCTCCCGCCGCCGTCCACTCCAAGCCCCGCCGCAGGCAGATACGGCGGTACAGCCCCTGCTCAACCGCTTCGTCAAAGGTAATACGGTGGATGGAATACGGCTTTTTGCCTGCGCGGATGTCGGTAATCAGCTCGTTGAACGGGTTGTCCACGCCGTCGTGGGTGGAGATGATGTGTACCTGACCGCCCCACATCAGCAAGGCCATTGCAGCTTTGAGCAGCTCGCCGAGCTGCTCGTGGAACGCTGCCTCGTCAATGATGACGCGCCCCTGCTTACCACGCAGGTTGGAGGGGCGGCTGGACAGGGCGGTAACACGCCAGCCGGAGGCAAAACGGATAATGAAGGCAAGTACGGATTTCTGCTCGTCACCCTCGACAAACACTTCCTCGGTTTCTTCAATTTCACCCGCTGCCAAGCCGTAGAACTTCGCCCAGTTGGCACAGTCGCGGATGAATTCGATGGCCATGTCTTTGTTATAGCCGATGTACCAACTGTCCATGCCGTTTGCCGAGGCGGCCAGCAGCGCGGTGTCGGCGGCTTCGCCCCAGCTCAAACCGATACGGCGCGATTTTTCGCACAGCTTGACCGGCGAAGTATCAGCGCACCAGCGCTGCTGATAAGGCAGCAGCGCCATCGGGGTGCGGTCTTCGATTTTATTTTCAGACGACATCATCGATACCTAGAATTTGCTTTCTAATCATTCGGCATGTTGATTGGGAAATTTTGATATTCCTACTCAAAGGATGGCGTCTGCCACGACTGGGAGGAAGTTTGTTTTTAAGTCTGATACAGGTAATCATGACGCAATCCCCAAGATCTGTTTACGGATGGCTTCGGCCGCTTCGTCGGACAAACCACCTTTTCTAGCCTGTTTGGCTACATCATCGGCAGCAGCGGCCACTTTGGCTTTCACTTTGGCTTGATATTCTTTCAATCGTGTACCGGCGGAGATAAAGCCCGCCATGCGCCGTGCGCCTTCGCTCATCATGTCGAAGCGCTGCATGGGCGACAAATCCTCATCCGGCACTTCGCCGATGGCCACCAATGCATCAAACAGCTCGGTCTGCACCAGTGCCATCAGGGCTTCAGAGCGGGTGTCGCCTTCGTCGTTCGCCCCTTCGGCAATCAGCCGTGCTGCCTCGGTGCTGGCTTTGATGCTGGCATAACGCCGCTCCACCTGCTGCCCGTAACGGTGCACGGCGGAACGGCTGACTTCGTAACCTTGCTCATGCAGCCATTGGGTCAGCTCGGTGTAGTTGGCAAAGCCGTTTTCGGCCAACTTGCGCTCGAAGGCGTGGCGGATGTCTTCCGGCAGGGTGGCCAGTGTGCTGCGTTTCGCCATCATCAACCCTCCCAGTATTTGTCCGGTCGGGCGATGCCGGGTTGGCAGTCGATGGTATATTCGGCCAAGTCCACACCGAGCCGGGTCAGGTCGGCAAACCACATGCCGGCGGGCTGCTTGGTCAGATCGATCAGGCGGCGGTCGCTTAGGTATTCGAGCTGCTGGCGCAGCTCCAATGCGGTGGCATCGGGATAAATGCCGCGCATCACGTCCAACAGAAATACTTCGCTGGAGGTGTACGGCCGGGCTTTGTTCAGGGTGTTGATCAGATGCCAGCGCATCCCTTCCCTGCGGGCTTTATCGTTCATTTCTTTTGGCTTTCTATTTTGTATAGGTCGGTTAGTGTGTGCTGGATGCTGTCCATCTTGGCTTCCAGCACGGCTTGGTTGCGGATGTAGTCTTCGCGTAAGACGTATTTTTCCGGCAGGATGGCCTTTTGCTCGGCGAACTGGTTGTCCATGCTCTCCAGCTTTTGCCGCATGGTCTCAAACTGCCGCTGCCGCTCGGCCTGCTGGTTTTGAAACTGAGCCAACAACATCTTGCCGAAGCCCCAGCACACGCCGAGGAAAGAGAGCAGGAATCCGACCAGCTGCCAGAACTCAATGCTGATAAAGGTTTTGTTTTCCATCATTATGGGTATCCGATTTCTTGGTATGCCTGGCAGCCCACGCAGCGGGTGCAACCGGGGACGGCCAGGCGGCGACGTTTGGGGATGCGGGCGCCGCAATCCACGCAGTACAAGAGCGAGGTGGCGGCCGGATTTTCAGGTAGCCTGAATTGGCGTAGTGCCTTCTCACGCGCCAGCTCCTCCTGCTGGGTGGCTCTGTCTGAAATATCCATTACTGCTTGCTCCGATACCATTCCTGCCACCCGCGCACTTGGGTGTCGCGTTTGCCGCACCATGCGCCGTAGTCGGCGGCGTGATTGAGCAAATCGGTGGGGCTGCCTGAAACCGGCGGCGCCGGGCGCGGATGTTCGGCCAGCAGTTCGGCAGCGGCGGGCGGCAGCACCGGGCGCTCCACTACCTTAATCGGTGTAGCCAAGGGCTTGTTTGTAGAGCTGCAGGCTGCCAGCGCCAAGGCCGCTATAACAACGGCCGCTGCTTTGATCGTTTTTGACTGCATTTGCTATCTCCTGTTTGATGCGTGTGGTTTGGGTGTCCAATTGGCGGGAGGTTTCGGCCAGCTTGACCGATTGCTGCTGTGCGAAGTCATGCCACTTCTGTTTTTCCGCGCTGACTTCGGCCAGCTTGGCGCTGTAGGCTTGTTCGGCGGCCAGCGCCTGCTCGGTATGACGCTGCTGCATTTGCGCGATTTCACCACGATAGATGCGGCGGGCGTGGGTGTAGCCCGCACCGTATACGCTGGCCAATGTCAGGCCGATGCCGAGTGCGTACAGCAAAGATTTATTCGTCGGTAGCATCCACATTTTGATCTCCCTGTTGTTTGATCTGTTCCAGCTGCGGGATGATGGATAGGCCGCGCTTGATGAGGGCGTAGCCGCCCACAATGCAGCCGTAGCTCCACCACATCCACTCCACCGGTTCGGGTGCCATGACAAATTTGTAAGTCATCACGGCGTAGGCCACGTTGGCCCATACCTTGGTGTGGCTGGCTTGGCCGCTGGACGGGTTGGTAAACGCGCCGGCCAGCCAGTTTTTAAGGCTATTCATCTTCCAGCCTTTCTGCGCCGTTTGGCGGCGCGTCTGGCGGCAGCCACACCGCTGCGGCGGCCGCTAAGCGGGTAGCTCCACGCGCCGACCGAATATTCCAGCCGGGGTGCGGAATGGGTCAGGCTCGGCAACACGGCAGACAGTGCCAGCGCCACCAATGCTTTTTTCTCTTTCATGCTTTAACCTCTTCGGCAATGGCGTTGGCGATGGCGCGGCAGATGCTCCATTTGGTTTGCTTCCATTGGGCTAAGTCCGCGTCGTTGGAAATAAAGAACGGCTCAAAGATGATGCCGCCGGCTTGGGCGTAGGCTAAGCGGCTGTGCTGGCCGGCGTTGTCGGGCTTGTAGCCGCCCTCGCCGCGCAGTTTCCAGCCGCTGATGTCGGCCACGGCTTGACAGAGCCGCTGGCAGGCGGCTTTGTTTTTTGGGGTGGATAAGGCTTCAATGCCTGTCGCGGTTTTATTGAGTGCCGCGTTGGTGTGAAACTCGACGGCCAGGCGGCTGCCTTTAATGAGTTTGACTGCCTCCCGCAAAGGCAGATTGCCCTTGCCCTCGCCATCGGTCTTGACCTCCAAGCCGAAGTCGGTGCGGAGGATGGAGGCGACGATGTTGCGCATATCTTGCGCGATGTCGGCCTCGCGGTCGCTGCCGTTGACGGCGCCGGGGTCGGTGTTACTGTGTCCTGCGGTAATGGTGATATACATAAGAAAATCCCTGCATCGGTGTTGATGCAGGGATTTTGGCGGATTAGGGGGTCGGAGGTCTTTTAAACGGGTTTAAAAAACACGATTGCTAAACACTACTCCTCTTCATCATCTGGGAGGTTTTCAGCTTTTGTAATAGCTGCTCTTATGATGGAGTTGTCTGTTATACGTTGTACAGCATTGATTTGCAAAAATAATGGTGTCTTGCCCCACTCATTCTGCTGCAGAATCCGCTGATATTTTTGCTCAACTGAATCTTCTTGTACTACCGCAGTAAATCTAAGCCCGTTGCCTATTGCTTGAACCGTTACTTTGAACTCGTCTGGATGGCTGGAGTCAACAGCCATAATCCGATAAACACCATCTAACCGTGTTTCTATCGAACTCCTTCGTGCATTTTTAACCAATTCTTCTGCCTGCTCGCCGCTGAACTCGACATCTTGGCCAATATAGATTGTTTCAGCCTGTCCTAATTTTTTTACCACTTCTGTTTTAGACTCATCTGCAAGCGCTTTGATTTGCTTTACTACCGGCTCTCTGGCAGCCAGCTGAGCCATGATTCTAGCCCGCTCGGTTTCTTGCTTGGATGTAAATTCGAGCTGCTCAATTAGTGCTAAATCTTGGGCTTCTTTAGCCTCAATCGCACGTTGCTCTCTGCGGTGAGCCAAATAATTTTTGAATGCACTCGTACCAAAATACATGGCGGATATGGCCAGCAAGGCAAGGGTTATTTGCGTGCTGTTCATTTGTGTTATTCCTCGTTCCAGCAATTGAATAAAAGTATCGCTGGCATCAATAGAAAAAAGAGAGCTGCCCTCTTCGACCTTAACAACAAACTCCAGATCCTCTCTTTCCTCCCTAGTCAGAAGGGAAGCGTTAGCTTCGCCATATCTAGCAACCGCATAGGCACGGTTTAGGCCATTTTGTAATTCTATGAACGCCTTCATTACCGTTGGCGTGATACTGGAGTGGAACTCATCCCCAGCCAACCTAAGTTCCAGCTTAGGAAGGGATTGTACTTGGACATCCACATTATGAAAATAATTTTGGTTGTTGAGGTAGTTTTGCAGAACCTGATAGATATCTTCTTCGTTCTTAATGACAAATATAGACATATTTTCTTATCTTTCTGAAAGTTAAGCTACTTGATCAGCCGCAGATGCGGTTTCTTTTTTCTCTGCGCCCCGGGCTGCGCTCATGATGACGGCGCGGCCAAGCTCGCTGGACTGGCGGAACAAGGCCAGCAGCTCCTGTTCTTCCCCGCTCAGGCTGGGTGTAGATTTTTCAGGTAGCCTCTTGTCCGTCCTGCTTTGTTCAGATCGTGTACCAGTCAAAATATATTGGACATCAAATCCCAAATCCAAAAAATCCATGAGCTGGAGGGCATTGGGATAGGTTTTCTCGTTTTCCCAATTCCACACCGTATTTTTTTTCATCCCTAGATAATCAGCCAAAGCTTCCTGACTTAGTTGATTTTTATCTCTTTCTTCCTTTAGTCGTGCCCCGAACATTTTAAAATCCAAAAAAATTGCAATACATCTTGCAAATCCAAATTTATTTGGATAAAATGCAAGTACGTCGTAACCAGTATGAAACTGGTTTCAAGTTTGATTTTAGCATAATGAGGGACAACAGATATGGCTTTAACTCTTGAACAAGTAAAGGAGAATTTTGCCAAAGAAGGGAAAACACTGGCTCAGTGGGCAAGGGACAACGGTTATAAACCACGCGACGTGTATATGGTGACAGGAGCCCTTAGCAAAGCCAAATATGGCAAAGGTTTTGAGATCGCGCGGAAACTTGGATTGAAATAGAGGGAGGGAAAATGGCAAGCGGAAAAGGGACACGCGTTTTAAAGGTGCTTAAAGCATTAAAAGGTCAAAGTTTTTCAGGTATTAGCAATAAAGAACTGGCCGAAAATTTAGGCGTCAGCCCCGCACAAATCAGCCGCGACTTGGATGATTTGATGACAGAGGGGCTGGTGATGAAACTGGATAACGGACGATTTGCTCACTCTATTCAGATGTTACAGATCGCCCAAGCCTACAGTAATCAGGTCGCTCGTTTACAAGAGCAAATTAGTGAAACCAACCAGCGGATTATGGCTGGAACTATGGAGTAATTATTATGAATGATTGGGTCAAAAATTTTGTAGCCGAAATGGAAGCCGCTGCCAAACAGGAACTTCTACGGCGCGAACTGTTGGTGCATTACGCACTGATGTTTGAGCAACAGGTCATTCTCGGAAATATGCTGAGCGATCATCCGGAGGAGGTAACTGAAGGCTTGCTGGATGAAACAACCGAGAAAGACTGCCTAAAAGCTGCATTATTGGTAAAAAACATTATGCGAAATAAAGGGCTGGATGAAATGAGGGCGTTAGTTGTGGCAGCTAAGCTGAATCTGAAACATAAATTGGGAGGCAATCATGGCTAACACTAGTTTGCCTATCGACGAGATGCAGAATGTTGCCGCTCTAACCGCCCAAAATCTGACTTTTGAAAAGGCACAGATTTTGGAGCAAGTCGGTGCAATCAAAATGGCAGCCATTACACGAAAATTCGTATCGGTTACGGAAATAGAGATGCTCGCTGGTATAAAGAAAAGCAAATTATACAAAGATTTGCCTTTGTTGCTCAACGGAAAATCCGTATTTGTTACGACTTGGGAGCAGTTTTGTAATGCCATCGGCAGCAGCGTGGAAACCGTGGATAACAATATCAGAAATTATCAACGAATGGGGGCAGAATTTTTTGAATATGCCAATGAGGTCGGTATTCCTCAACGTGTTTTGGGTCAAATCGGCAGGTTGCCTGAAGATGATCGGCAGATGGTTATTGAAATGGCACAGCAGGAAGATACCACCAAGGATTCTGTCCTGAAAGTATTGGAACAGGTAATGGCAAAAAATGCAGCAGAAAAGGAACAGGCAACCATTGAAAAAGCCGAGTTAGAAGCGCGTTTGAAAGACTTGGAAGAAACCGCCGAGGCCAAAGACAAAATCATCGCCGACAAAAACAAGAAGGTGGACGAGCTGGCCGAGAAACTGGCCAAGAAGCAGACGGGCAAAGAGCCGAGCCCCGAAGACGTGGGCAGCGAGCTGACCATGCGGCTGGCAGCGGCTACGGTGGGCATCCGCAGCGACATTAATACCCGCCTGGCGGCGCTGTTTGAAGAGATGCAGGCGCACGGTTTGGCGCACGGCTTCAACCACGAGCCGCAGATGGTGGGCAGCCTCAACCAACTCATCATGGATTTGGAAGGGGTGCGCGACCGCTATGCCCTGCCGCAGGAGGTGCCGGACGACGATGAAACGCCGGAATGGATGCGGCCGGAAGGGGAATAATCATGGCGGTGCTGATTTTGCCTCAAAAACTGGCGGAAATCGCCAACCGGGCGGCCGAGCTGCCGCACGGCGGCAAGTCGGCCTATCTCAAGGAGCAGGCCGCCCTGCTGGGTATCTCCGTGCAGACATTACACCGAAGGCTGAAGGCGGACACGGTACGGACGCCGCGCAAGCGGCGCAGCGATGCCGGAAAAATCGCGCTCAGCCTGGAAGACGCCAAGATGATTGCCGCCGCCCTGATGGTGACGCCGCGCAACAACGGCAAGCAGCTGATGACGGTGGAAGCGGCGGTGGACATGCTGATTGCCAATAACGAAATCGACCCGGTGCGGATGGACAAGGAAACCGGCGAGGTGGTGCGCCTGAGCGCCAGCACCATCTGCCGCGCCCTGAAACACTACCGCCTACACCCGAAACAGCTGAACCAGCCCGATCCCGTGAATGCGCTGCAGAGCCTATATCCCAACCACTGCTGGCAAATCGACGCTTCTTTGTGCGTGCTGTTCTATCTGCCGAGCAAACAGAAACCGGGGCGCAGCGAGCTGAATTTCATGGATGCGGCAGAGTTTTATAAAAACAAGCCGAAAAACCTTGAACGCATCGCTTTGGACAGGGTATGGCGCTATGTGGTGTACGACCATTGCAGCGGCTGTATTTTCGTATGGTATGTGTTCGGTGGCGAGAACTCAGAAAATTTGTGCGAAGCCTTTATCCAAGCGATGCAGCCGAAAGCGGACAGAGGCAGGTTTCCATTCTGCGGCCGCCCGACGGTGGTGATGCTTGACCCGGGCGCGGCCAATACCGGCTACGGATTTAACAACCTGTGCTCGCAGATTGATGTGAAGGTGCAAATCAATAAACCGGGCAATGCCCGCGCCAAAGGCGGGGTGGAGAACGGTAACAATCTGGTGGAAACCCAGTTTGAAGGCAAGCTGAAATTTCTTCGGATTGACAGCATCGAACAACTGCAGGAGCAAGCCAACCTGTGGATGACGTATTTCAATGGTTTAAAGAAGCACAGCAGAACCAAGATGAGCCGCTTTTCCGCTTGGCAAAAAATCAAACCGGAACAGTTAATCTTGCCTCCACCTGCAGATTACTGCCGCGAGTTGGTAGTGAGCCGCCCCGAATCGCGTAAGGTCAAGCCCGATATGACCATCAGTGTCGGCAGCAAGCTCTACGATGTGCGCGATGTGCCGTTTGTGATGGTGGGCGAAAGCCTGACTGTGGCCAAGAATCCTTGGCGGCAAGGTGCGGTGAGGGTACAGCGTTTCGACGAAAACGGACAGGAGTGTTGGGTGGAAGTGCCGGAGGTGGAAATCAACGAATGGGGCTTCCGCTCGGATGCTGCCGTGATTGGCGAGGAATACAAAGCTCATGCGGATACGCCCGCGCAGACCAATAAAAAGGAATTGGAAAAACTGATCTACGGTGCGGCCACAGAGGAAGAACTCGCCGCCAAACGCAAAGCCAAGGCCTTACCGTTCGACGGCCGCATTAATCCGTTTGCCCATCAAGAACAGGCCTTGGCTGCCGATAACCGGAGGTATCTGCCCAAACAGGGACAGCAGATGGCCTACAACACGATGGAAGTGCGCGAGCAGGTGTTGAGCAAGGTCGAGCTGGCCAAGCTGCTCAAACCGCGCATCGAAGCGGCCGGCGGCAACTGGGGCGAGGCAGTGAAAACCCTGCAACGGCTGTACCCGGACGGGGTGGCCGCCAGCCAAATCGAAGAGGTATTCGGCCGCCTGAAAACCGCAGGCAGCCTGCGGATTGTGAAAGGGGCATGAGATGAAGGAAGCATTTAGAAAAATCGGCAAATCGTACGCCGTGGCCGCCGCCGAAATCGGCTGCAGCAAGCCCAGGTTGGTGGCGGTAATCAACCACGGCGAATGGCCGAAAAAAGGCGCAGCCGAGCTGCGCGAGAGTTTGAAGCAGTATTTTGAAACGAATGGTGCGGACATCCCAGCGAGCCTGAGAAACGAGCCGGAAACCGCACCTGCCCACCCTAATGAAAGCGAGGACGACGATATGTTACTACGAAAAGCCACTTTGACCCAAGCCACCCGCCGTTATTTCGGCCTGGTACGCGACCCGTTCAACGATGAAATCCGCAGCGCAGAGGATGTGTATATGACCCCTGATGTGCGCTATGTACGCGAGGCGATGTTCCAAACAGCCTGCCACGGCGGCTTTGTGGCGGTGGTCGGCGAAAGCGGCGCGGGCAAGTCCACCCTGCGCGAAGACCTGCAAGACCGCATCAACCGTGATGGCAGGCAGGTTATCACCATCGAACCGTATGTGCTGGCGATGGAAGACAACGATGTGAAGGGCAAAACCCTGAAAGCCGCGCACATTGCCGCCGCCATCTTGGAAGCCGTATCGCCCGGCACCCGACCCTACCGTGATTCGGAAGCACGTTTCCGCCAAATCCACCGCGCCCTGCAGGAGAGCGCGAAGGCGGGCAACAAACATGTGCTGATTATCGAAGAAGCACACGGCCTGCCGATTCCCACCCTGAAGCACCTAAAACGCTTTTTTGAGTTGAAAAACGGTTTTGACCGCCTGCTCGGGATTGTCTTAATCGGCCAGACCGAACTGGCGCAAAAACTCAGCGAAAACAACCCGGCGGTGCGCGAAGTGGTGCAGCGCTGCGAGGTGGTGACGCTCTTGCCGCTGACAGACGGACGGCTGGCAGGCTACCTGAAACACAAAATCGAACGCGCCGGCGGCGACATCACCAAAATTATGGACGAGAGTGCGATTGACGCGGTGGCCGAACGGCTGACGGTGCGCGGCCGCAGCGGGCGCGGGGTGGAAGAGCACAGCCTGCTCTACCCGCTGGCAGTCAATAACCTAGTTAGTGCCGCAATGAATCAGGCGGCCGAGCTGCAGATGCCGGTGGACGGCGATATGGTAAGGGGGGTGTGAGATGAGTGCATTTTGGAACTGGTTTGTACAGGCAAGCTGCTGGCAGGTGCTCGGCAACGCGCTGACCTTGGCGCTGGCACTGGTCATCATCGGCATCGGTATCGGCGAAGCGGTGCGTTATATCCGCATCAGTTGGAAAGGATAACAACCATGTGGCCGGAATTAAAAAACGTTGCCCGTCGCGAAGCCCGGAACTGGTTGATTGCCGCCATCGTGGCAGTGGCCTATGCCGCCATGGCCGGCAGCTGTACCCCGCAGCCGGCCGCCCATCGGCAGCTGGTAGGACAGCCGGATACGGCAGCGGCACGGCTGGCAGCCAAAGAGCGGCAGGCCGAGAGAGAGGCCGCCGAAGCGGCAGCAGTGTACGAACGCATGAGCGATCAAGAGCGGATGCGCGGGATTGTGTATGACCCGGTTGGGAAATAAGTGAGGACAAATGAAATGAAAACCTGTTTTAAATTTGGCGACCATGTTCGTTTCAAAGATGTAGAAAATCCGGTATTCGGTGTGGTGTTGGAAGAGGCAAACACACGCGATGAGGTTACTGTGCAATTTATCTCCGAAGAGAAGGCAGAGCTTGTCTATAGCGATGATTTGGAGCTTGTTATACATCCCGACACTGCCCGGCTGGATTGGATGATCCTGTGCGACTACCCGGAAGATATGGACACCGAAGACAGGAATTTCGCCCTGCAAGCCGAACGCGAAAATATCGATACCTTTATGCGGCTGGACGCCAAGCAGCAAGGAACGGCAGCATGAAAACCCGTTGCCCCTGCTGCGGCGCCAGCGCCAGCCTTGAGGTGCTGATTACCCACGACGAGGCGCGCAGCCTGATGGTGGCACTGGCCGGTATCTCCGGCGAGCTGTCCAAAGCCGCGCTGCGCTATCTCGGCCTGTTCCGCCCAGGCGAGCGCGACCTGAGCTGGGCGCGGGCGGCCAAACTGCTGGGCGAGCTGGTGCCGCTGATTCAGGCGGGCGAGATTACCCGCAAGCGGCAGAGCTACCCCGCACCGCGCGAGGCATGGATTTGGGCATTTAACCGCGTTATCGAAGCCCGCGACAGCGGCAAGCTGACCCCGCCCCTGACCAGCCACGGCTTCCTGCTGGAAAACCTGACCTTCTGGACGCCGGACAAAACCGCCGGCGCATCCTTGGCTCCGGCAGCGGATACCGCCCTTTCAGGCAGCCTTAACCCGCAACAACAGACCACGGCCAGCAGCACCCTACAAGCGGCCGCAGCCGGTGAGAAGTTTAAGCGATGATGATCCGAAATGATGACCAAAGAAGTAAACAATGCCTTGGTGTCCGGCATCCAGCACATGTTCGCCATGCGGTTGCCTGGGCATCCGCCGCTCGATGCGGCCGACGGGACGTATCAGGCATGGATTGCCGCTTTCGATTCGCTGCCGATCGCTTGGGACGACGAGCGCGACGTACCGCGCATCCGACAGGCCTTCGGCGCGTTATGGGCAACCGTAGACCGCTGGCCGACCCCGAAAATGCTGATTGCCTGCATCCCGCCTGTGCCGCCCCCGCCGCAGCTGGGAGCCCCGAAAAAGGTGTGGACGGAAGAGGAAATAGCCAGAAACAAGAAACGCCTGGCCGACATGCTGGCGATGCTGGCCGACAAGATGATCGAACGAAACCGATTTTTAGACGATGGAAGGAATGAAGATGAGCCAAATCGATATGAGCCAATACAAGAAGGACGCACGCGGCAACCTGGTACCGATTGCCAACATCCGCCCGATTGACCTGCTGCGCGACGAGCTGGTGCAGAAGATTACCGCCCGCGCCCGCGCTGTACAGGAAGAGTTGCAGGAATACCGCCGCTGGGCGATGGACGAGATTGCGGCCTTTGCCGAACTCTCTGCCAACCAGTACGGCACCTCGCTGGGCGGCAAGAAGGGCAATATCCGCCTGCACAGTTTCGACGGCCAATACCGCGTGCAGCTGGCAATGCAAGATGCCCTGGTATTCGATGAAGGGCTGGCCGCTGCCAAAGTGCTGATTGACGAATGTATCCGCGAATACTCGGAAGGCAGCCGCCCAGAGCTGCTGGCCATCATCAACGCCGCCTTCGCCACCGACCGCGACGGCAATATCAGCACCGCCCGCGTGCTGGGGCTGCGCCGTCTGGACATTAGTGACGAGAAATGGCAACGCGCGATGGATGCATTGAGCGACAGCCTGCAGGTGCATACCAGCAAGGCCTTTGTGCGGGTACACGAGCGCGATGCCAACGGCGAGTATCGCTTGATGAATTTGGATATCGCGAAGGTGTAATGACATGGCCAAAGTAATCATTACCATCGAAGACATGGAAAATACGCTGGAAATCGGATGTACCAGTGACGTACCTATGGTGCGAGGCATATCTCAAAAGAATACCCCGGCACAGAATTATGCCGCCATAGCGATGATGACCATCAATGCCAACGCTCGCCTACGTGGTGAGGAAGTGCAAGATGTCCCAGAGATTAAGCAGTAACCCGCGCGGCACGGCCTGCCGTTTACCACTTTAGGAGTAACACTATGAACAAAACAGATTTGATCAACGCGATGGCAGCTGAGGCTGGGCTCAGCAAGAGCGATACCACCAAAGCATTGACTGCCTTTGAAAGCATCGTGGCCGACAGCCTTAAACGCGGCGAAGACGTGCTATTGGTGGGCTTCGGCACCTTTACCGTAGTCGAACGAGCCGAACGCCAAGGCCGAAATCCTGCTACCGGCGAGACTATCACGATTCCGGCGGCCAGACAGGCTAAGTTTAAAGCCGGCAAGCCGCTGCGCGATGCCCTCAAATAATAAGTGATGTTCAACCCATGCCGCTGCCACAGTGCGGCGGCATCAGTGGAACATTAGGAGAGTCCAAATGCGTGAACCCAAAGCCCACAAGAAAGCCCGGCTGATTAAGCTATTGCACGTGGCCAAGAACCAGCTGATGCTGGACGATGCTGCCTACCGCAGGCTGCTGGCCAACGTATCGGGCGGCAAGACCAGCAGTACCAAGCTGTCGTTGGATGAGCTGGAACTGGCGCTGCGCGGCATGAAGGCGATGGGCTTTGTGGTGACCACCAAGGCGCAGGCTAAGGGTAGCAAGCCGGATATCCCGGTGCGCGAAGCGGCGGCCGGGGTGGACGCGCAAATCAAAAAAATCCGCGCCCTGTGGTTGGAGCTGCACCGCTTGGGTGCGGTACGCAGTCCTTCGGAACTGAGCCTGGCTCGTTTCGTCAGCCGCATGACCGGCGTGGATTATCAGGGCTGGCTGAGTGTGGACGATGCCTCACGGGTAATTGAGCATTTGAAAAAATGGAAACAGCGGGTAACGCGGGAAGGAGCGGGAACATGACGCAGGCAAGGGTGGCCGAGCTGCTGTCCGATTTGGCGGCCAAGGTTGGAGAGGAAGTGCATTCTGCCGGGGTGGCGGACAAAAAACAGGCCAAAACCATCGGTAACCATGTGGCCAAACGTATGGCGCGGGAATGGGGCGGACAGAACCTGTATATCCCGCACGGGGTGCTGTGGGATATCGACGAGCGCGACGTAGAAATCTTTGACAAGTTCGACGGTACCAATCAAAAAGAGCTGGCACGCGAGTACGGGTTTTCGGAGCAGTGGATTTACCGCATCATCGAACGGGTACGACAGGCTAAAATCGACGCCGCACAGCAGGATTTGTTCGATGAAGGGAAAGGCAAAGGGGGTAAAACAGATTAAAACGCGCACAAGGTCGGTCAGGAACGTTCCTGACCGATGTCTTTTTACGGTTTGGTACGTTTGCTTATCCCGCCGCCCGAACGCGCTTAAAACGCAAATTTGGCGATACCGGCTTCGGAGGTATTTTTTTAAACCCGTTTAAAGGACTTTCAGGTAGCCCATGCCCCATCATTCAAACCATACGAGTGATGGGGAATTTTTATGTTTGAGATTTTTCGAAGCGGTGAGCGCATCAGCGCCGACGGCAGCCGGTGGAACATCACCGATGCCGATGTACAGCGTGCCGCCGAGGTGTACGACCCGAAGCTGCACGAAGCGCCGATTGTCATCGGCCATCCGGCCATGAACGCCCCGGCCTACGGCTGGGTGCCGAAGCTGGCGGCCGACGGCGGCAGCCTGACTGCCGAGTTTGCCCAGATGGATGATGGCTTTGCCGCTGCCGTCCGCGCCGGCCGCTACAAGAAGGTATCCGCCTCCTTTTGGCCGCCCGGCCATCCGAACAACCCGGTGCCGGACAGCTACTACCTGCGCCATGTCGGCTTCCTCGGCGCACACGCCCCGGCGGTCAAGGGGCTGCGGGCGATTGAGTTCGGCGCGGCCGAGGAAGGCGTGATTGAGTTTTCCGAGGCGGCACACGGTATCGCCGCTCGGCTGTGGCGCAATCTGCGCGAATGGCTGATTGCCCAGTTTGGCCAAGACGCCGCCGACAAGGTGGTGCCGGACTGGGAAATCGAAGGCATCAAGGAAATGGCCGCCCGGCCCGACCTGCCGCCCGACCCGGTGTTGTTTGCTGATCCCCCTCCCACCCCCAACCCAACCGACCATAAGGAGTCTCCCATGTCTGAACAAGACCAAGCCGCCGCACTGGCTGCCGAAAAGGCCGCACGTGAGAAGGCGGAAGCTGAAGCTGCCAAAGCCAAAGCTGATTTGAAAAAAATGCAAGATGAGCAAAACCAAGCCAAGCGTAATGCTGCTCACAAGCAAAACGCCGACTTTGCCGAAGGACTGGTAAAGGAAGGCCGCCTGAAACCAGCCGACAAAGCCTTGGTGGTGCAGGTGCTGGATTTTGCCGAGCACCCCGAGCACACCACCGCCGACTTCGGCGAGGGTGAGGCAGCCAAGCCACTGGGTGTTGCGCTGCGCGAGTTTTTGGCGGCGGTGCTGCCACAGCAGCTGCCGACCGGCGAAATGGCTAGAGGCGGCGAAGCACAGGCGGCAGGCAGCCTGGACTTTGCCGAGCATGCCGACCCGTCCGAGCTGGAATTACACCAACGCGCCCAGGCACTGGCGGCCAAAGAAGGCATTTCCTATGAACAAGCAGTATTCCGCTGCATGAAATAAGGACTGACACCATGAGTCAAAACTATTTGAAAAAACTGCAGGGCGTTTCCCCCATTCTGACTACTGTGGCTCAGGGCTACGCCCCCAACCGCTTTATCGCCGAAACAGTGTTCCCGGTGGTACAGGTGGAAGCCGAAATCGTCAAATTCCCCACCCACGGCAAAGCCGCGTTTGAGGAATACGAAACCCGCCGCGCCATCGGTGCCAACAGCAATGTAATCGTGTTGGACGGCAACGGCTGGGAAACCGTTACGCTGGAAGAGCACGACTTGGCTGCCGGCGTGGACTACCGCGCCGAGAAGGAAGCCTATTTCAGTCAGAAGGCCAAGGCCGCCCGCCGCGTGAAAGACGGCGTGCTGCTGAAAAACGAAGTCATTGTGGCCGGATTGGTGCAGAACGCCTCCAGCTACGCTTCCGGCCACGTCAGAACCTTAAGCGGCACCAGTCAATGGAGCGACCAGGCCAACAGCAACCCACTCGCCGACGTGGATACCGCCAAGGACAAAATCGCCGAAGCCGTCGGCCTGCGCCCGAACATCATGGTCATTGGTGCCGGCGTACTGAAACACCTGCGTTACCACCCGAAACTGCAGGCGCAGCTGGGTGCCAACGATAAAAAACGCATTACGCTCGACATCCTCAAAGACCTGTTCGAACTGGAAGACATCATCATCGGCGAAAGCCGCCTGACCGCCAACGGCCAATTTGCCAACGTGTGGGGCAACCATGTCAGCCTGCAGATCCGCGGTGCCAACAGCGCCGGACAGCCGGCAGACGAAGGCAACCCCAGCTTCGGCTACACCTTCCGCCGCAGCGGCCTGCCCTTCATCGACACTTACGAAGGCGTGGGCGGCAAGGTCGAATATGTACGTTACACCGACATCAAAAAGGCTGTGGTAACCGGCGGCAAATGCGGTTACCTGCTGAAAGACGTGGTGGCTTAAATCAACCGAAAGGCTACCTGAAAATTCAGGTAGCCCGCCAAATACAGGAGCAAGACAAATGGCAAAAACCAAAAAGGCTGTGCTGACCGAAACCATCATCGCGGCAGCCGCCATCGTACAGAAACGTTTCGTGAACTTTGAAGGCAAACAGGCTACCGCCGGACAGCCCGCCGTAGGCGTGTCGGTATACGACGCCGACCAGGGCGACAGTTTGGCCGTGGATGCGCTGGGCATCGTGCTGGTGGAATCCGGCGGCGCATTGGCCGCAGGCGATGCCGTGGCTTCTGACGCGCAGGGCTGTGCGGTAAAACAGGCCGCCTCGGCTGTCACTCTCGGCCGCGCTTTGGACGCCGCCGTCGGCGCCAACGAAGTCATCCGCATCAAACTGGGAGCCTGACCATGATTAAAACCTATATCGCCAACACCCCGCTGATTCTGGCGGATGCCGAGGGCAAGGAGTTCCGTGTCGAAGCCGGCGAAGCAGTAGACTTGACCCCCGAGCAGTACGAGCTGGTGGCCGCACATGTGACCGCAGGCAGCATCTCGGACGCAGATTTGGCCACCAGCGGCTACCAGCCGGACGGTGAGACGCCGTTGTCCGAGCAGCCGCCTGCCGAGCCGCTCCAGCCTGAACAACCGGCTGAGGCCGAAACCGCGCCTGCCGAGACAGAGCAGCCGGCACAGGCTGAAACCGAACAGCCGGCAGAATCTGCCGAGCAGCCTGAAGAACAGGCCAAAGCACGCGGCAGAGGCAAAAAGGACTAGGCCATGTACATCACGCGCGAAGACATCAAGGCTGCCGTCAGCCTGGCCGAGCTGACCCAACTGACCAACGATATCGGCGGCAGCACCGAGCCGGACTGGGCGGTGGTGGACAGAGCCATCGCTTATGCCTGCGAAATTGCCGACGGCTACCTGATGGGTCGTTACACCCTGCCGCTGGAGCCGGTACCCAGCATCCTGCGGCCGGTGTGCAGCGACATCGCGCGCTACTGGCTGCATACCCGCCGCATCAACACTGCCGAGTTCCCCAAACCTCTGCAGGCAGCCTACGACAACGCGCTCAAGCTCTTGGCGCAGGTACGCGACGGCAAGCTGCATTTGGGCGTGCGTGCCGACGAGCTGGCCAGCGATACCGAGCGGCCGCAGGCCGAGCGCGGTGCCTACCGGGTGCGCGGCAATGCCAAGCAAAACTGGGGAGGCTACTGATGTCTGCCACCCGCCCGATTCTGACCGCCGTGCGCGATTACTTGGCCGCCGAGCTGCCCGCCTACACGGTGGAGCTGTTTCCGGACGACCCGGCCGGCTACCGCTTTATGGCACCGCTGGGCGCGGTGCTGGTCGGTTATCAAGGCAGCAAGTTTGCCCGTCCGGACGGCCTCGGCCTAATCGGCCAGCAGCGCGACGTCACACTGTCGCTGACCGTGTTCGGGCGCGGCCTGAACCATGACGGCGCAGCCTTGGATCTACTCGACGCATTGCGGCTGGCCATCACCGGCTACCGCCCGCCCGACTGCGAGCCGTGCCACCTGATCAGCGAGCAGTTTTTGGCCGAAGAAGGCGGGGCGTGGCAGTACCAGCTGATTGCCCAAACCGAAACCCAGCAGGTCGAACGCCGCCCGCCGGATACCCGGCCCAAAGTCAGCAGCCTGTACCTGCGGCAGCAAGGTCAGCCGCTCAACCCCGATATCAAACCCAAACCCTAGGAGAGTTTTATGGCAGCAGCATTCCATCACGGTACCGAGACCAAACGCATCGACGGCGGTACCAGCCCGATCTACACCGCCGACGGCGCGATTACCGCCATGGTCGGCACCGCGCCGACCGGCGAAGTCAACAAATTGACTGTGTGTTCCGCAGCCCGCGATTTCTTGCCATTCGGCAGCAGCTTAACCGGCAAAGGCTTTACCCTGCCCGACGCCGCCAATATCTTTACCCGCTACAAGGCCGGCACCGCCTATGTGGTCAATGTGTGCGACCCGGCCAAACATAAGAGCAGCGTGGCCGACGAGGCATTGACGGTCGATGCCGACACCCTGACCGCCCGCACCGCCCATCCGGCCTTGCAACCGGGTTACACGGTAAAAGACGGTGCCAGCGCCCTGAACGAGGGCAGCGACTACACCGTTACCGATGCGCTTGCCGGGGAGATTGTGTTCAAAACCAAACCCACCGCGCCGACCATCAGCTATACCTACACCGACCCGTCCAAGGTAACTGAAGAAGAGATCATCGGTGCTTATGTGGCCGCCACCGGCCAACGCACCGGCCTGCAGGCGGTGATTGAAGGCTTCAACCGCTTCGGCGCCGATGCCAAAATCATCATCGTGCCGGAGTACGACAAGACCGCCAAATGCCGCGCCGCCATCGAAGTGCTGGCCGAGCAGATTAAGGCCATCGGCTATGCGGCAGCGCCGCAGCAGACCACCCTGAGCAAAGCCATCGAAGGCCGCGGCCCGTTGGGCAGTATCAACTTCCAAACCTCCAGCGACCGCATGATGCTGTTCTACCCCTATGTGTTGGGTTTGCTCGGCGTGGAGAGCCTGGCCACCCACGCTGCCGGCCTGCGTATGAAGACCGACGTGGAACAGGGCTACTGGTACAGCTCGTCCAACCGCGACCTGCTGGGCGTGACCGGCATCGAAATGCCGCTGACCGCCCGTGCCGACGACCCGCAGAGCGACACCAACCGCCTCAACGAAAAAGGCATTACCACGGTGTTCAACAGCTACGGCACCGGCTACCGCCTCTGGGGCAACCGCCTAGCCTGCTTCCCGACTGTGTCCCACATCAAGAATTTCGAAGTGGCACAGCGCACCGGCGACGTGATCGACGAATCCATCCGCCGCTTCGAATTGCAGTATATCGACCGCCCGATTGACGATGCCCTGATTGACAGCCTGCTCGGCTCCATCCGCACCTATCTGGGCACCCTGCAATCCATCGTCGGTTACAGCGTGGACTTGGATTACGACTACGACTTGGTGGATGCTTTCAGCAAAGGCCAAGTGCCGATCAAGTACGAATACACGCCCAAGCTGCCGGCCGAGCGCATCAGCAATGCCAGCGTGATGACCCGCAAATATCTGGCCAACTTGGTCAGCCAACGATAAAAGTAAGGAGTAAGTAATGACTGCAGTTACCGCTATTTATAATGCCAATGTTTATATTGACGGCAATAATTTGTTAGGTAAAGCGTCTGAGTTTAAATTGCCGGAAGTAGAATTCGAGCAGGATGAATTCAAGGGTTTAGGCATCAAAGGCACGATTAAGTTACCGATGGGTATGGCAGCATTAGAAGGGGAAATCACATGGAATAGTTTTTTCCCGGAAGTTGGACGCCGTGCTGCCAATCCATACCGTGCTGCACAATTAATGGTGCGCGCCGATGTGGAAACCTACGATACTACCGGACGCGTGAAAGAGGTGCCGTTGGTGACAATGGTAACCGCAACCTTCAGTAAAAACGCCTTGGGCGGATTCAAACCGAAGGAGAAGGCGGAGTTTTCCAGCACCTACCAGACCACAGAAATCCGCCAAGTGCTAGATGGTCGAGAGACTTTGTATATCAATACATTTACCAACGAATACCGCGTGGACGGCGTGGACGTGGAAGAGACCTACCGGCGCAATATCGGGGCATAGCTTTTTTAAAGCCGTTTAAAAGACCTTTAAGGCGCCCGCAAGCGACAATCCCTACATCAAATCCGATGTAGGGATTTTTATTTACCACCGGCGGTTTTGTCAGGCCGTCCCGCCCGGCCGCTTTTGAAAAAGGATTGAAAAAATGGCTCAAAACGAAGCACAGAAAATGCAGGAAGATTTGGGTATGACCACCACGATTACTTTGAATGTGCCGGTTGTTTTGGCTGATGGCCGCCAACTGACCAGCCTAACCATGCGCCGTGCCAAGGTAGCCGATCTGCGGGCAGTCAGCCGTTTGGATGGTGATGCTGCACAGGAAATCGCCTTGGCGGGCAGATTGGCTGGTTTGGTACCGGAAGACATGGATTTGCTGGATTTGAGCGACTACAAGCAGGTTCAGGACTGGTTTCGCCTCTGTCAGGAGAAACCCGTCGCCCGCCGAGCCGACTGACCATGCCGAATTGGCGGCGCAGCTGTTGGCTGCCTGCGCCGATGTGGCATGGTGGTATGGCTGGCCGATACAGGCCATTGACGATTTGACGATGGAAGATTTTATCGACTTCCAAAAAGAAGCAGCCCGCCAAATCAAGGCGGGCTATAAAAAAGGGGTGTGATCATTGTTCGGACAAACGCTGCTGCCAGTAGGCAATGTTCTCCCGGCTGCGCTGTTCGTCATACGGACGGCGGTGTTCGTTAATGCGCGCCTGCTCTGCCTTTTCGCGCTGCTGCCAACGCTGACGGAGACGGCGGGCGGCAGAGACATCCGAGCAGCAAGATATGGCCACCCAAACCATGCCGATCAGGATGCCGACGGCTTCAAGCAACAGGGCACCAAAGGCGAGCAATACGACCAAAGCAATAATGACTGCCATTTCTTTCTCCTTTCCCTGTCTATGTTTATAGGATAGTAAAACATGTCTGCCGAGTTATCAATAGTTGTCAAGATCGGTGCTGCTATAGGAGGCACGATTGCCGCTATCCGCTCGGTCGGCGGCGGGGTGGATTTTGTACGGCGCAGCACTACCCTGTTGCGCCGCGAACAGTTGCTGCTGGGTCGGGCAATCCGCGACAGTAGCCGCCAAGGTTCGTCAGAACTGCGCCGCCTGCAGCGGCAGTATGATGGTTTGGGCGAAACCATGAGCCGGATTCGGCGCAATCAAAATCAGCGCGGCAGGATTGATGCCGCTATCCAACGCAACCGCTCGGTACGTGACAGTTTGAAGTCGGAAATCCTCAGTACGGTGGCCGCCGTCGGTGTGGTTTCCGTACCAATCAAGCTGGCGATTGAATTTGAATCAGCCATGGCTGATGTGCGCAAAGTGGTCAATTTCGACACGCCCGAGCAAGCTAAAGCGATGGAGCGGGATATTCTGCACCTAACCCGTTCCATCCCGATGGCCGGCGATGAGTTGGCCGCTATCGTGGCTGCCGGCGGCCAATCCGGTGTGGCACGTGAAAAACTGATTGGCTTTGCCGAAGATGCGGCCAAGATGGGGGTGGCTTTTGATATGTCGGCCGGTACTGCCGGCGAGGCCATGGCCACTATGTCCAATGTGTTGCGGCGGCCGATTGAAACCATGTCGGAGTTCGGCGATGCCATCAACTATCTGTCGGACAATACCAACTCCAAGGCTGCCGATATCGTCAATGTGATGACCCGGGTCGGTAGTGACATCAAACAACTGGGGCTGACCGACAATCAGGGGGCAGCCTTGGGCAGTACCTTCCTCAGTATGGGTAAGGCGCCGGAGTTGGCGGCACAAGCCACCAAGGGCATGGTAACGGCCTTTTCTTTAGCGCGGGTCGGCAAGTTTGATGACGAACTCAAACAGCTGGGGCTGACTACCAAAGACTTTGCTGCCGCCATGGATAAAGACGCACAGGGCGCGATTTCCGACTTCTTGCAGCGTGTGCGCCAGTTGCCGAAAGAGCAGCAGATGCCGCTGCTTTTGAAGATGTTCGGCCGCAACTACGCCGACGACGTGCTGCTGCTGACCGGTTCGATGGAAGAGTACAACCGGCAGCTGAACCTATTGAGCGAAACCGATGCCGGCGGGCAGTTGAAATACATGGGCTCTATGCAGCGCGAGTTCCAAAGCCGCTCGGCAACCACTGCCAACCAACTGCGGCTGTTTAAAAACAGTCTGATGGAATTAGGGATTACGGTGGGCAGCGTGATGCTGCCGGGCATCAATGATTTCCTCAAAAGCCTGATGCCGGTGGTTTACAGAATGACCGAATGGGCACAGGCCAATCCGAAGCTGATTCATACCCTGATTAAGATTGCCGTGGCACTGGTCAGCGTTAAGGCGGCCTCGCTCGGCGTACGTCTGCTGTTTAACGGTGTGGCCGGTGCCGGTTTGGGGGTGGTGCAGCGTCTTTTAGGGCTGCACGGTACGTTGTTGCGCTTTAACGGTGTGTTCCGCCTGCTGAGGATGGGGCGCGGGGCAACGGCCTTACGCATCATGGGTTTTTCCGCCCGCCAGGCGCGCGGTGCCATGTCTTTGTTGGAACGCGGTATCGGCCGGGTCAGCGTGGCCGGTTCCCGCTTTTTATCGATGGCCGGCAGGGTGCGCGGTTTGGGCGGTGCCATGATGTGGTTGCAGCGTATTTGGACATCAGTCGGTATGGCGGCCATGTCCAATCCGATCGGTGCGGCCATTGCCGCCATCGCCATCGCAGCATTCCTGATTTATAAAAACTGGGGTGCGGTGAAGTCGTTCTTTATCGGCTTGTGGGACGGTATTCAAGACGGAATTCGACCGGTGTTGCCACTGTTGGAAATGATTGCTTTCGGCTGGCAACAAATTTGGGATGTGGTTAAAGGTTTCTTTTCGGATTTCTTTTCGTCCAATGACGAGGCTTCGGAAAGTGCGCAGGGCTTCGGCTATATCATCGGCTATATATTGGGCAGCATTCTGAATATCGGCCCAATGATTCTAGACGGCTGGCGCATGATTTTCGACGGCATTTTCTCGCTGGTCGGCTCGGCTTGGGAGCAAATCAAAACCGCCTTCGACGGCGGCCTGCTCGGCATCCTCGGCCTGATCCTCAACTGGTCGCCCATCGGCGCCTTCTATTCGGCCTTTGCCGCCGTCCTTTCGTGGTTCGGTATTGACTTGCCGGCCAAATTTACCGAGTTCGGCAGCAACATCATCCAAGGGCTGTGGAACGGGCTGATCGCCAAGTTTGAAGCGGTTAAGGGCTGGTTTGCCGAGAAGGCGGCATGGTTTAAAAACGCCTTTGCCCAAAGCAACCAGATCCGCTCGCCCAGCCGGGTGTTCCGCCGTTTCGGCGGCTGGATGATGGAAGGCCTGCAAATCGGTATCAACCAAGCCGCACCGCGCCCGTTGGCCGCTATCGGCTCGGTTTCGCGTGGTTTGCAACAGCGTTTCAGCGACAACACTTCCTCGCTGGCCGCTTCAATGGCCGCCAACAGCGCCGAACTCTCTGCCGCACGGCAGGGCACGGCAGCGGCAGGCGGCATCACGGTACATTTCAGCCCGACCATCAATGCACCAGGCGGCGATGCGGGGCAGATTCAGGCAGCCATGCAGATGAGCTATCGCGAGTTCGAGCAGATGTTTAGGCGCATGATGGAAGATTGGGACAGGAGGTCTTATGTACGCAATGCTGGGTGACGTGCGCTTTGAATTATTGGGCAGCTTTACCGACCTTGAAGAGACCCATGCCGCCGCCTATGCCAAGCACGAGGTGCTGGCCGGGCGGCCGAGGTTGCAGGCGATGGGCAACGATTTGACCCAAATCCGCTTCGGCATCAAGCTGCATTGGCGCTTGGGCGATGTGGACGCGGCCTACAAGGGCTTGATTGCGGCCAAGGAGGCGCAGCAGGCGGTGTCCTTGGTGTTCGGCTCCGGCCGCTTTGTCGGCTGGTTTGTGATTGAATCACTGACCGCCCGCACCCTGCTGCAGGACGGGCGCGGCCGCACCGCCGCGCGTGAGCTGGACGTTAGCCTGACCCAGTTTGTCGGCGACCCGAACAACCCGCTGCCGACCCCGGGCGTGGCCAACGGCCAAAACCCGCTGCTTGCCATGTTGCCCGAGTCGGTGCGTGCCCCTTTGTCCAAAGTGGCCGATGCGGTGCAGACCGGCGTGCGGATTTACCGCAGTGTCGAGCAGGAAGTCGGCCAGCTGCAAACCCTGATTGCCCATGCCCGCGAGCTGAAACACGACCCGCTCGCTTTGCTCGGCGTGGTGGGCGATGCGGTCAATCTCGGCGGCACGGCGCTGGGTAAATTGAACAAGCTGCCTGAAGTCGGCAAATACATCGGCAACCTGTCCGGTGCGGCCGAAATGCTGGCCTACGGCGGTCAGGCGGCGCGCGAACTCTCCGGCGGTTTGGCCGCGCTGCGCAACGGTGCGCAAAGCGGCACGGTGGGCGGCTGGCTGGAAGGCGGCGCGGCGGCTATTGCCTCGGTGGCCGACAGCCTGAACAACGGCGCACGCGGGGCGCAAAGTCTGACCGCGTGGCTGGCCGGCAGAAAGGACGGGACGAAATGAGCGAATCGGTATTAAGACATCTGACGCGCGATGGCGACCGCTGGGATTTGATTGCCTGGCGATACTACGGCAACCCCTTGGAAATCGCCCGCCTGATTGCCGCCAACCCGCACCTGCCGGCGGCCGAGCAGTTCGCCGCCAACCTGACCGTGTTTGTACCGGTCATCCCGGCCAAACCCCAAACCCAAGCCGACATGCCGCCGTGGCTGCGCGGCGATAACGGAGACGACGATGCAGATGCCTAACCTCCATCTGGGTGCCTTGCTTTCAGGTAGCCTGAACAGCACGGCCAGCCATCCGGTGACCCTACCCAAAGTCATCATCAAATACGAGCAGAAGGACATTACCAGCGACATCCAGCCCTATTTGTTATCGGTGAGCTACACCGATTACTTGGAAGGCCAATCGGACGAAGTGCAGGTGGAGCTGGAAGATGTGGACGGCCGCTGGCGGCAAAAGTGGTATCCCGAGCAGGGCGACAAAATCAGCCTGGAAATCGGCGACCAGATTAACGGCATGCTCAAGCTGGGCAGCATGGAGCTGGCCGAGATCGAGTACCACCATCCGCCGTCCGTGATTACCCTGAAAGCACTGTCCACCGGCATCACCAAATCCAACCGCACCCAGCGTGGCCGTGCCTACGAGCACACCACGCTGGCCGACATCGTGCACCGCATTGCCCGCCGCCTGCGGCTGAAGGTAACCGGCACCATCAAACATATCCCAATCGAGCGCGTGACCCAGTATCAGGAGCGTGATGTGGAGTTTCTGACCCGTTTGGCCAAAGAGTACGGCCACACCTTCAAAATCGTTGGCCGCCAATTGGTCTTCCAAGCCAACGACGCGCTGGCGGAACAAAAGCCGGTGGTGGTGTTGCAGCCGGAAGACATCAAGAATTTCAGGCTGCGCGACCTGATTAAGGGCGTACCGCAGGAAGCGGTGGTGAGCGGCTACGATGCCAAACGCAAGACCACGCGTCGCACCCGCCGCCGCAGCAAGGCGCTGCGCCCGGGCGGCAAGCGCGCCAGCAGCGGCGACACACTCAAAATCGTGGCCAACCGCGGCGAGAGCCAGGCGCAGGTCAATGCCCGTGCCGATGCCGCGCTGGCCAATGCGCAGCAAAGCCAAGTGGCCGGCAATTTTTCTATGGTGGGCAACGCCAAGCTGGTGGCCGGGCAGGTAGTACAGCTCAAGGGGTTTGGGAAGTTTTCGGGCAAGTATCTGGTCAAACAGGCACGGCACGAAATCCGGCGCGGCGGCGGCTTTACCACCGACCTCGAAGTGAAGATGGTCGAATACGTGCCGGACGATCCGCCGCAGCCGGCCGACGCAACCCAACCCAAAAAACAGGCAGCCAAAAATGCGAACCCATGACTTTACCGCCACCCTGCAATTCGGCACCGTGGCGGCAGTGGACGCGGCCAAACACGCGGTGCGCGTAACCGTGCCGACCTTGGACGACATCCAAACCGACTGGCTGCCGGTGGTCAGCCTAGGCGCGGGCGGCAACCAGTTCTATGCGCTGCCCGACCCCGGCGCACTGGCCGTCTGCTTGCTGGATGCGCGCGGCGAGGGCGGCGTCTGCCTCGGTGTCATCTACAACGAGCAGGACGGCACGCCCGCCGCCGATGCGGATATGTGGCTGCGGAAATTTGCCAACGGTACCGTCATCAGCCACAACAGAGCCGACGGCCAGGTAACCGTCGACACCCCGGGCAAGGTAGTAATTAAGGCTGCCGCCAAGGTAGAGATTCAGTCGCCGGAGACTGAAATCACAGGCAACGCCACGGTCAATGGCATGCTGACCTATACCGCCGGCCTGACCGCCTCCAACGGCGGCGGAGGCGATACCGCCAGCATCGAAGGCACCGTGCGCATCAACGGCGACATCATCCTCAACGGCATCAGCGTATCCGGCCACGTCCACCCCGGCGACTCCGGCGGCACCACCGGCAGCATGCAGGCCGGCTGATTTTTGAAAACGTTTTACAAGACCGCGGACAAGCCCCGCAGCACAATCCCCGTATCCCGCCGATACGGGGATTGTTTTTTAAAGCCGTTTAAAAGACCCGCCGCCACCGCGCAGGCAGAATAAGCCCATGACTACCCAGACCACCCCGCGCAGCCGCCACTGGCAGCCCGCCCCTCTCGCGAGCGGGCAGGACATCGTGCAAGACCTCGACGATATCAACCAGTGCATTGAAAACATCCTCGCCACCCGCAAGGGCAGCGACGTGCTGCGGCCGGATTTCGGCAGTGATTGGTTTGATTATGTGGATTATCCCGAAGACGAATTTATCCCCAACACCGTGCGCGAGGTCATCCTTGCCATCCAAACATGGGAAAAGCGCGCGCTGGTCGAGCAGGTTACGTTTGCTGGCCACGCCCCGCATATCACCATGACCGTACATTGGCGCGTGGCGGACGATGTGGCGGGCGAAATCTACCGCACCGATATTGCAATAAAGGCTACCTGAAAATGGATTTGAGCAAACTGAAACGCGAAGAGGTCAAGATTGTCGATGACGACTTGGCACAAACCCTAGCCGCCACCATCGCCGACTACGAGCAGCGGGCGGGCAAAGTGTTGCAGCCGGCGCACATCGAACGGCTGCTGATCAACACTTTTGCCTACCGCGAGCATTTATTGAGGCAGCAGGTGAACGAAGCCTACCGCCAGCAGCACCCGCGCTTTGCCACTGGCCTGATGCTGGACTTGTGCGGTGATGACGTGTCTACCCCGCGCCTGCAGGCGCAGCCCGCCCTGACCACCCTGCGCTTTACTGCGGTATTGAGCGGTTTGGAACAAATCACCATACCCAAGGGCACGCGGGTCAATGCCGGGCAGACCGGCTTTGTCACCACTGAAGCCGCCCTGCTGACCGCTGCCCAAAGCAGCGCCGAAGTGGCCGCCGAATGCACGGAAAGCGGCAGCGTGGGCAACGGTTGGTCAGTCGGCCAAATCAACAGCCTGGCCGAGCGGCTGCATCCGACGATTGAAGTAACCGTGGCCAATACCACCGTCTCCGCCGGCGGCGTAGAGATTGAAGGCGACGAAGCCTACCGCGAGCGCGTGTTGCTGGCACCGGAGAGCTTTAGCGTAGCCGGGCCGGTGGGTGCCTACCAATATTGGGCGCGGCAGGCCAGCCCTGCGGTGGTGGACGTGCACGTGGCCAACGATACCGACGGCGGCGGCCAACCTATAGGCGGGCGGGTGGCAGTGACCGTGCTGGCCAAAGACGGCCTGCCCAATGCCGAGCTGATTGGCAAGATTCAGGCTGCCTTATCGGCCGAGAAACGCCGCCCGCTGTGCGACACCGTGGTGGTCAAAGCGCCGACCGCCGTCGATTACACGCTGGACGCCGAGCTGACCCTGTTTACCGGCACCGATGCCCGCACCGCCAAAGCGGCGGCCGAGCAGGCATGGGCGGTGTATGAAGCCGCCCGCCGCAGCCGGCTCGGTTTGGACATCGTGCCGCTGGATATTCAGACGGCTTTGAAAGTGGCCGGTGTCTATAACGTGGTGCTGCATAACCTGCCGCTGACCGTAGTCAAGCCCGACCAGTGGGCGCGCTGCACCAGTACCACCATCCGCATTGCCGCACAAACGGCGGAGGGCTAGGCGATGGCCAAACTCTCCTACGCCGCCATCATCGAACGCGACCAACGTGCCCGCGCGCTGGCCGAATTGGGCCTACGTTTGGATTTTGCCGAACTGCCGCAGCTGATGCCGCGCCTGGTCGATTTGGTCGCCCCGGAACACCTGCCGCTCTTGGCCGAGAGCCGCAGCATCTTGGGTGCCGACGGCTACTGGCTGGCCGAATCCGACGATGCGCGGCGCAAGCTGATTAAGGGCGCATACGAGCTGCACCGCTACAAAGGCACGCCGTGGGCGATTCGTGAAATCGTGCGGCGGCTCGGGTTCGGTGAGGTAAGGATTATCGAAGGGCTCACCGGCCAAACCTACGACGGCAGCATCAACTACAACGGCAGCCACGTTTACGGTGCAGGCAGCTACTGGGCGCACTACCGCATCATCATGAACAGCGTGATTACCAACGACCAGGCCGCGCTGTTGCGCAAAACGCTGGCCGCCTTCGCGCCGGCACGCTGCCTGTTGGCAGCCTTGGATTATCAGGCCGTCCCCCTGCGTTACAACGGGCGGGCGGCCTATGACGGCAACTTTAACTTTGGAGCAGCTTAAAAATGGCGAATATCACGGAAGAACTGAACAACCCGCAATGGTCGGAAGGTATCTACCAGCTGGAAACCACCGACCCGGTATTGGGCGGGCCGAACGGCATTGCCAACCGGCAGGCCAAGGAACTGGCCGCGCGGACGCAGTATTTGAAGAAGAAGCAGGAAGAGTACAAACCGGGTGCGGCCAGTACTACTCAGGCCGGCCTCGTTCAGCTCTCGTCTGCCACTAACAGCAACAGCGAATTGATGGCGGCCACACCGAAGGCGGTGAAGGCGGCTTATGACAAGGCTGTTGAATCTGCCGGCAAAGGCCTGCCCGTTGGCGCAGTAATCGGCTTTCCGCGCGCCGTTACCGGCCAAGAAGGCTTTTTAAAGGCCGACGGCAGCACTTTTGCCCAGGCCACCTATCCCGACCTGCACCGCATATTGGGTGGCAACAAACTGCCCAACCTCACGCGCTCCGATGTAGGTATGACCGCCTATTTCCCGTTTGGCGACATCCCGGACGGCTGGATTAAGTACGACGAGATTGCTACCAAGGTAACGCAGTCCGCCTATCCCGAGCTCTATCGCCTGCTGGTGGCGCAGTACGGCAGCATTACTGCCGTGCCCAAGGCTGATGACCGATTTATCCGTAATGCTTCAGGTAGCCTCACGGTCGGCACACAACAGGGCGACGCCATCCGCAATATCAAGGGCAGCTTGGAGGCGCAATACGGCAGCTATCGGTACACCCTGTACACCAAGGCTGATGGGGCGTTTGGCACAGACTCGGACGATGGCCTAAATACGACATTTAGGAGCTCCAACGACGACCATGCCCACCGCCAAAAACGGGTGGTATTTGATGCCTCGCGCAGCGTGCCGGTTGCCGACGAGGTGCGACCCAAAGCCATTGCAATGGTGCTGTGCATCAAGGCCAAAGACAGCCTGGACGATGTGGTGATGTGGATTAAGGCTTACGGCAAGGTTACCAACGCCGGTGTACTGGATGCCTCCACGCTGGCGGCGGATTTGCAGCGCAAGGCCGACCGCGACGAGGTTGCGCCCAAAAGCCACACCCACCGCAGCAGCGAGATTACTGATTTTACGCAGGCTGTGGGTAATCTGTTTACTGCGGACAAATCCGCCAACGGCTGGGTGCGGCTGCCCAATGGCCTGCTGCTGCAGTGGCTGTGTATTGAGCACACTATCACGAGCATCGGCAACAACCCGGGTGCGGTTTACAGCTTCCCGGTGGCCTTTACGCAAGGCTGCCTGTCGATGAGCATCAATACCTGCCTGTCCAATCCTGCTCTCGGCTATGGTGCGCTGACCCGCGTAATGCCCATATCGGTATCGCAATTTAGGCTGGTGGAGGATTTTTGGTCGGCAGTCGGCACGCGCCAGCCTGCCAAGAGCTATGTACTGGCCATCGGGTTTTAACGGGAGATAACACATGACCATCTATTACTCAAAATCCAATCAGGCGTTTTACGACGACCAAATCCACAGCAGGCTACCTGAAGATGCGGTAGAGATTAGCCCCGAGCAGCACGCTGCGCTGTTGTCCGGTCAGTCAAACGGGCAAGTCATTATGCCAAACAAAGCCGGCCAGCCGGTGCTGGCCGAACAGCCGCCCTGCCCGTCCAGCACTTGGGACGGGGAGCAATGGCACATCGACCCGGAGTGCGCCGCCCGGCTCAAAGCCGAGCAGCAGTCCGAAGTATGGGAGCGCATCAAGGCCAAGCGCTACGACAACCTGCGGCATGGGGTGTTTGTCAAAAGCGTGGGTAAGTGGTTTCAGACGGACGACGCCACGCGGCTGCAATACCTGACCCTGCGCACCCTGCCGGATGAAGCGTTTCCGCTGAAAGAGCCATGGAAAACGATGGACAACACTTTCCTTCCCAAGGAAAAGTGTACCAAGGCCTTGTTTGACGAAATTGTTATGCAAATGGTGAATGATGAGACGGCTGATTTCCACAATGCGGAACACCATCGTCTGGCGATGCTCAAAGCTGATAAGCCGCTTGAATACGACTACAGCAAGGGCTGGACAGCCAACTACTACACGCAATCCACGATGTCGTTAGCAGCTGCAGCAGAGGTTGGGGGGACTACCGAATGAACACGCAACCCATTTATCTAGCCCTCTATAAAGGCCGCCGCGACGGCAGCGGCTGGCGCGTATGGTGTGCCCGAGCCACCGACTGGCTGACCCGTATACTCACCCGCGGCCAGTACAGCCACGCCGAGATTGCGGTGCGCGAGCATCCGCAGGCATCGGTTTATACCTGCTACTCCGCTTCCATCCGCGATAAAGGCGTGCGCTGCAAAGTGATGCCGTTGCCGGCGGCCAAATGGGATTTGATCCCGCTGCCCTCCGCCCCGGAGGTACACGAGCAGCTGCAGCGGGTATGGGCGGCCACCGAGGGGCAGGGCTATGACCTGACGGGCGCATTGGGCATCGCCTTCGGGCTGCCTGAAAACCGCCGCCGCTGGTTTTGCTCCGAATGGTGCGCCACCGCATTGGGGCTGCCTGAAAGCTGGCGCTGGTCACCCAACGACCTCGCCACCATCGTGCCCGCTCTATATAAGGAGGAGGCATGAAAATACCCGCCACAGGGGCGGGTATACGCAATAAGTAGGACGGCGGCGCGGCCGGTGTTTGCCCACCAAACCGCGCCAGCCACGCAGACCAGGCCTGCATGACCCAAGGCCGCCACCTCTAGAGGCGGGCGGATTCTAACATACCGGTAATGTGGGAGCTGCAAAAATGCAATATCGTTGCAAAAACTGCAATAAGCTGTTGGCCAAAGGCGAGGGGCAATTGGAAATCAAATGCCCGCGCTGCAAGGCGGTCAACCAATTTGGTTCTTTAACAACCCGGAGTGCCCGCGAGCGCCAAACTTCAAGGAGTAAGCATCATGGGCAACACCAATCCCGTCAGTCCGCTTAGGGGCTGGCTGGGCGGCAAATACCGCCTGGCCGGTACCATCATTCCGTTAATCCCGTCAGACCATACCTGCTACGCCGAAGTGTTCGGCGGTGCGGCATGGGTGCTGTTCAAAAAGCCGCCATCCAAAGTGGAGGCCATCAACGACATCAACGCCGATGTCATCAACCTATATAGGTGTGTTCAAAACCACCTGCCCGAGCTGCTGCGGCAGGCCGAATACCTGTTGCCCAGCCGCGATGAGTATTGCCGGCTGCAGCATTGCAATCCCACCACCCTGACCGACATTCAGCGTGCAGTGCGCTTCCTCTATATGCACCGCATGGGTTTCGGCGGCAAGGTGGCCGAGTTCTGTTGCGCCGCCACCAGCACCCGCCCGCCCAAGTTCCGCGCCGACAGGTTGGCCGAGGAGCTGCAACACAGTCACCGACGCCTGCAGGGTGTGATGCTGGAGCGGCTCAACTACGACGACTTCATCGCCCGCTACGACAAGCCCGGCACCTTCTTCTACATCGACCCGCCGTATTGGGACTGCGAGACCATGTACGGCAAAGGCATCTTTGCCAAGGCCGACTTTGAGCGGCTGGCCGGACAGCTGCGGCACATCAAAGGCCGCTTCCTGCTGTCGATTAACGACGTACAGCCGATTCGGGAGATCTTCGCCGGCTTCGATTTCAAGGAGGTCAGGCTGCGTTACAGCGTCAACAAAGACGCCAGCACCGAGGCGGACGAGCTGCTGATTGCCAACTACCCCATCAACACCGACAGGGCAGAGCCGGCCTGATGTGTGGACAAAGCAAAAGGGACGATGTCGTCCCTTTTTGTTATGCCTCTTCCATCTCCAGGGCGATGATTTCCATCAGCCCGGCCAGATACGGCACCGAGGCGGGCAGGTGGGTTCCCCGCGCCAGTTCGCGGCCGAGCCGCCATTGATTCCAGCGGGCAGCTGTGTGGGCGACTGCCTCATCGGTGGCCACACCGTCTTCCACCTGCTGCACTACATCATCCGCGAGATGGCGGCCGTGGCGCGTATCCAAAAATACCGCCACCACCTCGGCCGGAGCGATTGGGCTGATGAGCCCGCACACGGCAGCCTGCCATAAGACATCGGCATCCTGCCCGCGCAGGGTACAGGTGCCGTAAAAGCCGTATTCTCTGTTTTGGGTTTGGGGGATGTTCATCGCTGCCTCCTATTCAAATGATGGAGACATGGTGCCGTAGAGCCGGCGAGACATCCAGCAATGGGATGGCTGCTTTCGGCACCAAACAAAAAATCCCGCCTTTCTCGGACAGGATTTGTAATAAAGTTGCACGGGGTGCAATAAATTCAAAACCGATTTATCGCGCCGGAGCGGTTAGATTTATCGCGCGCGGCTTCAGGATTTGAATGTTTCAGGTAGCCTGCCGTTTGGTTTTTGGCTACACTTGCCGCCTTCGGAATCAAGCTTCCGACCAGTCGGGGCAGGCCGTGGACATTGCGACCCGGCTTTGCCCGTCGGCGACATTGCGCCGCCGCAAACCCTTATTGAAGGAACTCTCCTATGACCACCCTCTCCCCGGTGGCTTTGCGCCGTCAAACCGAGCCGAAGCCGCATCCCACCGCGCAGTATTGGAAAAAATGCGATGTGGAAGCCCTGTTCGGGCTACCCTTTCTCGACCTCGTATTCCGTGCCGCCGAAATCCACCGCCAAAATTTCAACCCGCGCGAAATCCAGCTCTCCACCCTGCTTTCCATCAAAACCGGCGGCTGCCCGGAAGACTGCGCCTACTGCCCGCAATCGGCGCACCACAACACCAATCTGGGCAAAGAGCAGATGATGGATGTGGACGAAATCGTCGAAAAAGCCAAAATTGCCCAATCGCGCGGCG
>ERZ773008.294-NODE-294-length-35523-cov-4.333963_pt1 | contig 35523 bp, 33 predicted proteins | sample MGYA00580664_ERZ773008 | MGnify/ENA primary metagenome ERZ773008 (study PRJEB29015, sample SAMEA2738016) | human oral metagenome | biome: human oral; feature: human-associated habitat; material: dental | place: China | collected 2048 ...
CTTCTTCCAAAGTCTGCTTTGGAGATAATTTAATCAACTGATGTTCCGGCGTCATAATTGTTTTTGTAATCATAACAGTTCCTCCTCTGTTTCCCACAAAATACTATTAATAAAACAATCTAATCTTCATAATCCTGCTCTTGTCTACTTTTTCAATCACAAATCGAATGGATTCATAATTTATAATTTCCCCCGTTCTCGGAATTCTACCTAAAATTCCTAAAATAAATCCTCCTATCGACTCAAAATCCTCTGATTCAAAATGAGTTCCGATTTCTTCATTCAAATCTTCCAAACGAACAGAACCGTTTACCAAATATTCTCCTTCTTTGATACAAACAATATCTTCTTCATCTTGCGGATCATACTCATCATTGATATCTCCCAAAATACTTTCAATGATATCTTCCATGGTAATGATTCCCGCAACTCCACCATATTCATCCAACACAATTGCAATATGGATACGATCACCCTGCATTCTACGGAAAAAGTCGGATATCTTGATGAATTCATAGGTATAAAACGGCTCTCTCATATACTTTTTGATATCAAATTGTTTTATCTTTTCCACCGGAATAAAAAACAAATCCTTTGCATACAGAACTCCCACAATATTGTCAATCGTATCTTCATAGACCGGAATTCTTGAGAACTGCTTTTCTCCAAAAGCTTCAACCACTTCTTCATAAGTTGCTGAAACATCCACCGCAACAATATCCATTCTCTGAATCATAATATCTTTCACACGCATATCACTATATTCAAAAATATTATCAATAATTTCTTTTTCGTCTGATTCCAACACTCCCTCCTGGCTGGATACCTCTACAATTGTCTTCAATTCTTCTTCAGTAATAAGGGGCTTCTTTTCCTGCTTGTTCAACCCGAACAAATGAAGAAGTCCATTTGTAAAATTGGTCAAAATCCATACTACAGGAGAAAATATTTTTACAAACACACTCATAATCGGTGCAATAAAAAGTACAATTTCTTCCGTATAATCAATCGCTATATTTTTAGGAGTAATTTCTCCGAAAATCAGTATTAACAACGTCATCAAAAAAGTTGCAATTCCAACCCCTTTGTTGTTCCAAAAGTAAATTGCTATAGATGTTGCAATCGCTGATGCCGCAATATTTACCAAGTTGTTTCCCACCAATATTGTGCCTAACAGTTGATTCGGATGGTCTAACAAGTCCTGTGTTAACTTTGCATGTTTTACATGATTTTCCACCAAATGTCGCAATCGAATCTTGCTCATAGACATCAACGCCGTTTCCGACATAGAAAAAAATGCCGAAAAAAACAGAAGTGCTACTAAAATAGTTATTTGCATTCCTAATGTTGTACCCAAGAAACTCCCTACCTTTTCTATCTCATCGCCATATCGTTATCATCTATCCAAAACACACTACTCTTGAGTTAGTTTCCGGATTTCATGTTATGATAAATCAACCCTTCCAAATTGTCATATTCACTAACGGTTATAGAATCTCGATGCAACTTTTTCAAGATTGTTTCTAATATCACACCGCCGGCTACAATAATATCAGCTCTTTTCGGTTGCAAACCGCTTACCGTTTTGCGTTCCTCCAAAGTCTGCTCTGCCATAAAGTCAACCAGATGACTCACCTGTTCTCTCTTAATGGTACTGTTGTGAATTTTGTTCATATCATATGTCTTCATATTCTGAACAATTGCAGAATATGTGGTAATCGTTCCGCCAATCCCAATCAACTGTGTGATAGGGTATGCTTCCAAAAACTCAATAATAGAATCCATATCTCTATTGACAAATTCGGCAATTTGATTTCTCTCTTCCATGGAAACCTTGTCATTTTTCACAAATTTTTCAGTCATACGAAGTGCACCGATATTCAAGCTTTCAGAAAATAAGATACCTTCTTCTCTCGAACCCAACATAAATTCTGTCGAACCGCCGCCAATATCAATAATCAACACATAACCCGATGTTTTCAGTCCTGCAATTGCTCCGCAAAAACCCAGCAACGCTTCCTGTTTTCCTCCAATCACTTCTACTTGAACACCAGTGAGTTCCTTTGCTTTTTTCACAAACTCGTTTCTGTTTTTGGAATCTCTCAATGCAGATGTTCCCATCACATAGATGTCATCCACTTTTTCTCTTCTCGCCAAATCTATAAATTGATGCAATGCTTCCAAGTTTCTTTCCATGGTTTCCTCATTGATAAAACCGTGAGAATCCACACCGTGACCCATTCTTGTAATATCTATATATTTTTTTCGATTTTCCAATTGTTCTCCATGCTCTGCAATCAACAACCTCATAGAATTCGTGCCGATATCAATAGAAGCTAATTTTTTCATCTACTGTTTCCTTTCTAAATCGATATACACTCTCTCATTCGGTTTCACCATTTTCAACTGTTCTCTTGCTTGTTTTTCAATAAATTCAGGTGTTTTCGAGTCTAACAGATCTTTTTTCAAGCCTTCAATCGACTTTTTCTCTTCTGCTATCTTTTCCTCCAATTCGACCTTTTGGCGTTCCAAGCGCATCATGGTTAAACCTTGATTCAAAAACTTAATTCCTGTTCCTATCACAATCATAATCAAAACAGCACACACTGAGATAAAAAATATATTCGAAGCGACCTTCTCCTTTTTTACTCCCTCTCCCTTAACATCTCTGTTCAAAAAAGAGTCTGTTTTTTCTGCTGTCTTTGTTTCATGTTTTCTGTAAATCTTCATTGTTCTACTCCGAAATCACTTCATATAGTTGCGATGCTTCCTCTTTTTTGGTAGTATCTTTCAAATCTAAAATTCGAACCGTCATTGTGCGTTCCCCAAAGGTAATATCTAACACATCTCCGACTTTTACTTTTGTCGACGCCTTTGATTCTTTCCCATTGACCAACACAACTCCCCCGTTGGTTGCGTCCTTCGCGACCGTTCTTCTCTTAATGATTCGTGATACCTTCAAAAATTTATCTAATCTCATTTCTTCATCCTTTTCGTACTTCTTATAAAAATGTATACTCAGTTTTATTATAACATATAACTTTACTCTTAATTGAATTTTTACTAAATAATTTTTATAATCCAACAAAGTTTGACTCACAAAAAAACTACAGCATCTAAATTTTTTAAATACCATAGTTTTTTGTTAAAGTTCTAAAGAAAGCGGATACACACTTTTTTTAGGTAATTTTGTTTGTATCATCACGGTACGAACAGCATCTTTTTTGGAACTTCCTTTCTCAATCTCTTCCTTCAGCATTTGCAAAATATCTTCTTGGGTATACTCTTTTTGAATCTCTGCACACCCTTCTACAACTATGACAAATTCTCCTCTTCTCTCTATCTTCTCAGAATCCAATGAATCAAAGTCAGTATGAATATATTCTTCAAATTTTTTGCTGATTTCTCTACAGATTGATATCCGACGATTCTCAAAAACCTGATAGATGTTAAACAAAGTATCCTCAATTCGATGCGGAGCTTCATAAAATACAATCGGCCAACTCACACTCTTCAGATTCTCCAATTGCTCCAATTGTAGTGTCTTCTTTCTCGGAAGAAATCCGATAAACAAAAACTCTTTTTGTACCAAATTGGATGCTACCGCTGCCGTAATAACAGCACTCGCACCCGGCAAAACGGTATAAGGAATATTTCTTTCAATCGCCGCCTGAATCAATAAATATCCCGGATCTTGAATCCCCGGCATACCGGCATCAGACACCAACGCAATCTCATTCCCTTCTGCAAGCAATCGAATAATCTCTTCACGCTTTTCCATTTCATTATGTTCGTGCAGACTGATTAACGGTTTGTGAATATCATAATAGTTTAGTAATATGGCAGAGTATCTCGTATCTTCACAGGCAATATAATCAACTTTTTTCAAAGTGTTCAATACTCTCAAGGTAATATCTTCCATATTCCCAATCGGAGTCGGACATATATATAACAAATCAATTCTCCTCTATCGTTAACTTGGAATAAATCATCTCAATCTCTTTTGTAAACAATCTATTCTCATCATACACATATAACGGTTCCAACAGTTTTAAATCGGGTTTCCCGTGTTTCACTATCTTCAACAATACCAGATTAGGTGCTTTGCCCACATAAGGATAAACCATCCTCATTTCCTTCGGTTCTAAACGGTATTTCCGACACAATTCAAAAATATCACATAAACGGTTTGGTCGATGTACCATATAAAATACACCGGATACTTTCAACAAATTTTCTGCTGTAACAAAAATATCCTCCAAACTACACTTTACTTCATGTCTGGATATTTTTTTCTTTTCATTCAGATTCTGCAAGCCGTCAGTCTTCATGTAAGGAGGATTGGACACAACAAAATCTAAACTGCATTTTTCAATATGCCGATTTGCCAGTTTCAAATCTGAACAAATAACGGTTGCTCTATCTTCCAAACCGTTCAACAACACCGACCTCTGTGCCATATCCGCAACTTCTTCCTGTATTTCAAAAGCATATATTTTTTTGAGATTGCTTTTCCCAAGAATCAAAATCGGAATAATCCCGGTACCCGTTCCCAAATCAGCTCCGACAAAATTCGGTCTTACTTTTATGAAATTTGATAGTAAGACAGCATCCATTCCAAAACAAAATCCATTTGTCTGTTGAATAATCTTCAGACCTTTCAGGTTCAAGTCATCTATTCTTTCGTTCTCTAATAACGGTATTTGTCTTTCATTCATATGCTAATCTTCCAACAACTTCTTCAATTCATGTTCATCATAATCATTCTTTTTTTCTTTTCTTTTATAATTTTTCAAAATTTTAATTTCTGAAAGAGGATATTTTTTTACTTCAATCGTATCAGCTTTCTTGTTTTCCACCTGTACTTTGACTTCTTCCAGAATAGTTTTCGTTTCAAGCACTTTCCCTTTTCCGTCCGGCGTCTGCACGATACTGCCCACATTAGGCATTTCTCTCAAAATACCTTCATAGACTTGATGTTCATAATTTAAACAACAGAACAGTCTTCCACATATTCCGGAAATTTTAGTCGGATTCAAAGAAAGATTTTGATCCTTCGCCATTTTAATAGAAACTGATTGAAAATCTCCCAACCAAGTGGAACAACACAACGGTCTCCCGCAACATCCGATACCCCCCATCGTTTTTGCCTCATCTCTTACTCCGATTTGTCGAAGTTCGATGCGTGTGCGAAAGATTGCAGCTAATTCCTTAACAAGCTCTCTGAAATCAATTCTCCCATCTGCCGTAAAATAAAAAATCAACTTACTCCTATCAAATGTATACTCTGTATCCACCAGATTCATCTCTAAATTATGTTTTGCTGATTTCTTAATAAAGATGTCCTCTGCTTCCTTTTCCTTTTTCTTATTTTCCTCATACCGGTCCAAATCCTCTTGTGTCGCCTTGCGTACAACCGGTTTCAACTTCATCGCAAAACTTTCTTCTTTCAGTTCTTTTGATGGAACTTCCACAATTCCTATTTCAATTCCACGCACCGTTTCAACAATGACTTTATCTCCAAATTCAGTCGTCACACCGTTTGGATTAAAATAATAAATTTTTCCGGCTTTTTTGAATCGAATTCCAATTACTTCTATCAATCTATTCCCTCCATTATATTCAACAGCATGGTATCCAATGTTGCAGTAACACCGGTGTTCGCTCTTATCAATTTCATTGCTCTTTGAACAGATGCAAGCAACGCGAGTAACTCTACACGATAAAAATATTTATCCTTCTCTGAATAGCTTCCTTTCAGCAAGGCAGCCATTCTCTCTGTAAGACATTCTAAATATCGAACACTTTTCTCACGGTCGGAAGAAATCTCATCCAATGCATGTTGCAATGCAATCAAATCTCTTTCAAACACTCCGCTCAAAAAACAATCTATCCAAACTTTTTCTTCTGATGATTCCTGTATCGTATTGTTATGATAGAGTGTTACCGTTCTGGACAATATCGTGGGCAACAGCTTGTAAGAATTATTCGTAAGAAGAAAAAACACTGTATTCTTTGCAGGCTCCTCTATTGTTTTAAGCAATGCATTCTGTGCCGAAACAGACAGCTTATCTGCATGCAAAAACAAATATATCTTTTGGTTTCCGTAAGGCTGTAACACGGTATTTTTTACCAGCTCCCTTACCTCATCAACTCCCACTTCACTTCCATCAAAAACCGTAACATCAACACTCTGATAAATGTCTTCAATTCCGAATAGTCTCAAAAAATATTCCTGCAAACATTCCACATCAGTATCTACATCTCCGTCAATCATATATGCATGACTCAAAAGATTCGCTTCATCCGGCAATCCCAATATCATAACAAACCACCTTTATCACACAAAGCAATGATTTCACCATGTATCACATCAATCGGTTTCATTCCGCCTTTCAAAACACAATCCACTCTTTTCCAATTCTCTTGTTGTGCAAAATAACATGCAGTTTCATAAGAGCGTTTCATATAATCGTAATTTTGTTCATGAATATCCTTTTTTTCTTCATCCGTTATCTTATTCAAACGTTCTTTCATCAAAGCAAAAGTCACATCGATATCCACATGCAAAAAAATAGTCATATCAGGTTTCGGCAAGGAAAAAATATGATATTCCAAATCATACAACCAATCTCTAAACTGATTTTTCTCCTCTGTTGTTTTCAACTTAGATGCTTGATGAATCAAATTAGACATCACATATCTGTCTACAATCACAACTCCCCCTTGTTCATAAAATGACATCCAGTCCGTTTTCCAAGAAGCGTATCTGTCACCTGCATAAAAAATAGATGCGATATAAGGACTCACCGAGTCCGCTTCTGTACCAAACTCTCCTGCCAAATACATTTTAACCAAAGAAGATGATGGGGAATTATAATTTGGAAAATGAACAATACGACAAGGAATTCCTCTGCCCGACAAATATTGATACAACAAGTTGGACTGTGTTTCTTTTCCGGAACCGTCTGTACCCTCAATCACAATTAACTTCCCTTTCATACCTTAGAAAACTCCCCTCATTTGTAGTCTATCGAGCTATATCAAATATCAATTCCGTTACATGACTATATTTTTATTAAAATGAAATTTACTCCGAATTGGATTAAAGTTCTTTCTTCATTATACTATATAAAACTTCTATTACAAATAAAATAAAGTAAAAACAGAAGAAAATCTCTCATCCGTTCTTACTTTATTCAAGCATTTTTCGATTCTATTTGTTTTTTACTGCAATCGCTTCAATTTCCAAAATAGCATCTTTTGGCAGTTTTGCTACTTCAACACAAGATCTTGCGGGCGCTACACCGCCAAAAAATTCCGCATAAGTTTCATTGATAGAAGCAAAATGATTCATATCCGCAACAAATATTGTTACTTTCACAATGTTTGTCATATCATATCCTGCTTGTTTCAATATAGATTTGATATGATTCAAAGAAGCTTGTGTCGCCTTCTTGGGATCGGTTTCCAATTCTCCTGTCTGCATATTGATAGGCAATTGCCCAGAAGTAAAAATCATGCTGTCAGTTTCAATCCCTTGTGAATATGGTCCTATTGCAGCCGGTGCTAACGGTGTTGAAATTTCTTTTTTCATCTCTGTCGTTCCTCTTTTCCTACTATAGTCTATAAAAACAATAGAAAGGGAATTCTCCCTTTCCACATATGTTTACATATTTTTCCTAATTGTGTAAACGGAGAATATTTTTTACAAGGAAGATTCCTCTTCAGCATAAGTATCCACTTGTATATTCTCTGTTTCTTCCGCAGATTTTTTTGCAGCCTCATATGCCACCAAAACCGCTTCTTGCAAGTCTTGTCTCATACGAACATTAATTGGATGGACAATGTCTCTAAATGATCCATCAGCAATCTTTTTGCTTGGCATCGCAATAAACAATCCGTTTTCTCCTTCAATCAATTTGATATCATGAATGACAAAACAGTTGTCCAATGTAACAGATACGATACTACGCAATCTTCCTTCTTCTGATAATTTTCTCACTCGTACATCTGTAATTTCCACAAAAACACTTCCTTTTCCAATTACACTATTTTCTAAAATGTCATATTTTCAGAAACAAAAATAACACACTCTTCTGAATACTGTATTAATTCTACACAATCATCTCAAATTCCTCTAAAAAATTTTTATATTATAAAAAAATTGTTTTATTTTATATTTTAATTGTGTTTTTATTCCGCTATTATTTATTTAAATAACCTCTTTCAATTGTTTCATATTACTATCTATAAGCAACTCCATTGTTCTTCTCCCTTATTTCCATGTAGAGAAGAAGTTAGGAAGAATTTCTTTCCGACAATTTAACCGGATTTTAGTATTGTTGCAAATATTTTATCAAAAAACGGCATTCTCTCATGAGTTTGCCGTTTTTCTAAGGAATTATATCCCAATATCAATCAAAAATATATTTCGAAAAATTGTAATTTTTCATATCAATGCTTTCTCCGTCATTATGATAATCTTCAGTAGAAACATGCTTTAAAATATTATCAGAAGTTTTATGCAATTCATCTATGTTCTTGCCAAATAAAATATATTAAGTAAAAAAATCTTTCCCAAATTCTTATATCCTTGCTATTATCCATGTTGAAAAATAACATCTACATGATGCCTTTATTATTATTTTCAAAATTTAAGCAAGCAATTCAACCTTTTAATCTTCCTAATTTACTGCTTTTATCTGCCCTAAATACATCGGAACACAGAAACGGAATTGATATGATAAACAATATAATAGTTTGAACAGCTAACCCTTTATATCTAAAAGCAACAACTAATATACTCCATATGGACATCGTACTATGAATAGCATGAATGAATACCATGCACCATATGCTGCCTGATTTTTCATAAAAATATGCGAACCATATTGCAAAAAATATTTCCGTTATGATTCTAACGATACATATAAATGGGAAGTAGGATTTGAAAGTATAGCCATACACTTTTATAGATTCCGGCAAAGCCATAAAATACTCATTGTTAAAATGCCATATTGCCCAAATTACTCCAAGTAATACAACTCCCCGTATTTTGCCAAACTTCTTTTGTAATTTTGGTTGCAGAAAAAATCTCCAACCATACTCTTCCCCAAACAGCAAACAAATTCCAATAGGATTAAACACCTGTATCAATAGATACAGAAATCCTGTTATATAAGTCAAAACTTCTTCTTTTGTTTCTGTTAATAAAACATCAAAGCTTATATGATTGCCTTGGTAATAGACAGTTTTAAAAATATCAGTATAAACATTAAGCAAGTACGCAACAAAAAAAGTTATAGCAGTTACTATCAACATTAAAATCGTATAAAGAAACACCCACTTTAATGTTTTTTTGAAACTTCCTCCCCGAAATCCCCATTTTTGGGCAATTTTTTTATCTTCCGACAGCAAGGATATTAATAAAACTATTCCTAACCCTAAGATAGCAATGTATACCCACGAACTGGTACTAGGTATAATTCCCAAGAAAACTGAAACGATAATAATTCCACCACATACTAGAAAGTAATTAAAAATATGTTTAGGATAGTTTTTATGTTTCAGCTTAATTGTAATCATAGCTGCCATAGCCGGAGTCAGAGTCTGAGTAGGATTGATTTGAAAATATTTCCCGATATGTTTAAAATAAGCGGCTACAGAAGTGAAAAGAAGCACCATTATTGATAGTATAATAAGAAAAAGCACTACATCATCCACTTCTTGAACACTTCTCATAAAATTTTGATAAAACTTGGTACTCTTAAATCTAGTGGGAATGTTTCCGGACTTTCTTGTAACCAGATTCATAGTATCTTCAATAGATTGTTCTTCAACAATGTTCCTTTTCTCATCAATATCTTGGTTCAAATATAATTCCTTATCCATCGCCTACTCCTTTCGTTTTTATTCTTTTGTGCACAAATTTAGAGATTGAAAATCCTATCCATCATAGTTTCTCATAAAATGCATCTCTATATAGATACTGATTTAGATGTAGTGTTACAGTCAAGCGCTTTTCGATTCGGTACAATTATTTTTTCATCCCCTTGACTTTGTATATGAATCAAAGAAATATAGTTATCAATTTCTTTCTTTTCGTTAGGGTTTGCTTCCATAAAAACACCTCTGGCAACGACTTCTGCAGAAAATTCTTTCATCAATTCTTCCATACCTTTCAAAGTGCCGCCTTTTCTCATAAAATCATCAATCAAAATTACTTTTGAATTCGGTTTGATGGATTTTCTGGATAATGACATACTTTGAATGGTTCCGCTTGTTCCGGAAAGATAGTTAATTCCTACAGTCGGTCCCTCCGAAACTTTGATATTTTTTCGGATAATGACAAGCGGTAAATTCATTGCTCTTGCTGTCATCAATGCCATCGGGATTCCTTTTGTTTCAATCGTAACGACATAATCTGTTTCGGAATAATCAATAATAGACGCAAAAATTTCTCCTATTTGTCTTGTATACACCGGATTATAAATCAAATCGATCAAATAGAAGAAATCTCCCACCAATTGTCTTTCCGGATCTGATATTTTTTCACATAGCTCTGTCAAAACTTCTAATATGTTTTCAGAATTCATGTAAGGAATGTATTTCATTCCGCCGGACGCTCCGGAAATCGTAATAATTTTCCCCAAATTCAAACGTTGGAATACATTTTTTACCACTACAATATCTTCACTCAATGTTGATTTTGCGGTATGAAATTCATCAGCAAAATTTCCTAATGTAAAAATTTTATTCGGATTATCTAATAAAATTTTTACGATTGCTCCGATTCTTTCCGTTTTTTTCATTTTCATCTCTCAAATTCCTCCTGACATTTCAATCTGCGAATTTTACAAACAAATATGATTCCTTGGATTCTATGGTCAAACTATCATTCCCAACACAAACAATTCTCCCAAAAATTAAGTATAAATTAAGTATATTAATATAAAAAAAACACAAGGTATGTTATAATAAAACGATATCATTAAATTAGAAATAATATAATATATTCCCTAAAGGAGTTGTAACTATATATGAAAGTTCATTTTATAGGCATTGGCGGAATCAGTATGAGCGGTCTTGCAAATATCTGCCTCAATTTAGATTATATCGTTTCCGGTTCCGATTCTCAAGAAAATTTTTTTACAAAAGAGTTAGCGAACAAAGGTGCCACTATCCATATCGGACAATCTGCCCAAAATATCAAACCGGATATTGACCTAGTTATATACACTGCAGCGATTCATCCCGATAATCCTGAATGGATGGAGGCAAAAAAACAAAATCTTAAAATGCTCAGCCGATCTGAATTTTTGGGACTTGTCATGAAAAAATATGAAAACTCTATTGCTATTTCGGGAACGCACGGAAAAACGACCACAACTTCCATGCTCTCCGTTCTGTATTCCTATTCTGACTATGACCCTACTATTTTAGTGGGAGGAAATTTAAAAGAAATTAACGGAAATTTCAGAATCGGTAATAGTGAACATTTTATTACGGAGGCATGCGAATACTTTGACAGTTTTCTTGATTTATATCCGAAATTCGGCATTATCTTAAATATCGAAGCAGATCATCTGGATTACTTTGACAGTTTGGATGTTATTATCCAATCTTTTAGAAAATTCTCTCAAAATGTTTCTTCCAATGGATACACGATTGCAAACGGTGATGACCAAAATGTGAGAACCGCCCTAAAGGATTTACCGAACTGTATCCTATTCGGATATGACAAGAACAATGATGCTGTCATTGTGGATGATTCTTTTGACAAAAATGGAAACGGGCATTTTTCTATTCAATTAGACAGTGATATTTTGGGCCCTTTTTCTATCAAAGTTCCCGGAAAACACAATATTATGAATGCTACCGCAGCGATTTTGACAGCATACAAAGATGATATTCCGTTGGAAAAAATTCAACATGGAATCTTTTCATACCACGGTGTAGATAGAAGGTTCCAGTACAAAGGCAACTATGGAGATGTTCTTGTCTATGATGACTATGCACACCATCCATCTGAAATCAAGGCGACTCTATCTGCTGCAAAATTTTTGAATCCGAATCGTCTGGTTGCTATCTTTCAACCGCATACTTACACAAGAACCAAAAGCTTGTTAGAAGAATTTGCCACATCATTCTATGATGCTGACATTGTGATTATTACTGACATTTATGCATCTCGTGAAACGGACACCGGTTTGGTTTCTTCTCAAGATTTGGTCAATCGACTAAAAGCACATGGAAAAGATGCTATTCATCTAAATGACATTACAGAACTTCAAAATTACTTGGACCCTATCCTACAGAAGAATGACATCATCTTTACGATTGGTGCAGGAGATGTCTATAAACTGGGTGAACAATTGTTATTAAAAAACATGAAATAATAAAATACCAAGGGGGAGTTTTATGGAAATTATTGCTATTATTCATATCTGTGCAGATTCAGTACGAATGATCCAAATAAAACTGAATCGGGATAACGCTTACAATTTAATCGAAAAATACAGAGAACCGATTGACATTTTCGGAAAGCTTGACTCAAACGGAAATATCTTAAGTGATGCGATTTCTTCACTGATTACGATTCTGAAGAATTTTCAAAGTATCTGTGAAGCAAAAAAAGTAGATAAGTCTATTATCATCGGAACGGAAACACTTCGCTCTGTTTCCAACTCTAACATTGTGGTGGATTTGATTAAGAAAAAAGTCGGTATTCCGATTGAATTAATCAGTGAAGAACAGCAATGTTACTATGATATGTTATCAACTTCTGCTTTTGTAGAATACCCTAACGGACTGATTTTTGACTTAAGTGCAGGCAGCTTTCAACTGATTCATATGAAACACAGAACAATGGAATCTTTTTACAGTTTTCCGGAAGGCGCCATCCAATTAGGACATGTTTTTGGGGATACTTCTCTCTCAAAAGAAGAAAAAGAAAATAAGGTCAATGCTATCGCAGACAGAGTAATTCAACAAGTTCCATGGCTTTCGAAATTAGAAAATCTGCCTGTTATTGCTATGGGAAGAAATATTCGATATATTGCAAGATTGGATATGTATCTTAGAAAATATCCGTTGGACATCGTTCACGGATACTCTATCGATATCGACCGTATCGATTATCTCTACGAAAACTTCAATTTAGAAGTATTGGAAGATTGGGAAAAGCATGAAGATATTGAACATGACTACAATATTTTGCTCGGCGCTATCTTTTTTACAAAAACACTACTTCAAAAATTATCTGTTTCTTCTATCACGATTAGCGGCAACGGACTAAAAGAAGGCGTGTTCTACAACTATTTGATGAAGGAGAAAAAACTTATTATCCGCAGTCCTTTGATGCACTCTATCGAAAACATTATCAAACTGATGGAACTCGATTCGCTTCACGCTTTTCAAATCAGATGGCTTGCGATGGAGATTTTCACAAATATCAGAGAAGTATTGAACTTGCCTGAAACAACAGACATTGACTTACATCAAATTGTAAACACCAGTGCTTTATTGCATGATAGCGGGTCCGTTATCAATTACTACAACCATCATCACCATTCTTTCTGGGTTATCTTGAACTCTCCCATCTGTGGACTGACACACAAAGAATTGTTAATGAGTGCTTATATTGCCTCATTCCATAGAAAAAACAATTCTTATATCACTTTTGAACAATACTCAGAAATTCTAACAGAAGATAATATCAATATTATTCGAAAATTAGGTGTCATCCTAAAACTTGCAGAGTCACTGGATAAAAGAATGGATAACGTTGTAAAAAATATTGATTTTACCATAACAGATACCGAAATCGTCATGGAGATATCCGCCTCTATTTATTTGGACATGGAATTGAGAGATGCTTCCAGAATTTTAGACGAATTCGAAACAATCATCGGAAAAAAACTGATTCTAAAATAGAGTTATCTTTTGAGGTTATGGAGGAACAATCATGACATTACTTCATAAATTTTTGAAAAAAACGTTTTTTATTTTCTTAAGCATATTACTTGTCGTCACTTTAATGATATTCGGACGCGGATACCTGTCCTATCAACATATCGTGCATGACATTCCAATTGAACAGAAAATAGACACCATTCGAAAATCACCGAATTACACTCCATTAAAAGAAGTGAATCCTTACTTCAAAAATGCAATTTATGCTGTAGAAGATTGTCGTTTTTATCAACATGGTGCGATTGACCCCATCGGACTCGTTCGCGCTATGAGCAGCAATATAAAACGTCGCAAATGGCGAGAAGGCGGAAGTACTATCACACAACAACTTGCCAAAAATATGTTTTTCTCTTATAAAGACAAAGGAACGCGAAAAATACCGGAATTTTTTATTGCAAAAGAGTTGGAACGACAATTGACAAAAGATGAGATTTTAGAGCTGTATATCAATATTATTTATTTCGGAGAAGGACATTATGGAATCCGGGAAGCTTCTTACGGTTATTTTGGTAAATCTCCTTCGGATTTAAACTTGAACGAAGCATCCTTGTTGGCAGGATTGCCGCAATCTCCAAGCATGCTTTCACTTAACAAGCATTACAGTCGTGCCAAGACACGACAAAAATATGTTTTGCAGGCCATGTACCGCAATAAGCTGATTTCAAAAGAAGAGCTGGAGCAGGTATTTGCTACAAAAAATAATCGTAAAAAACAGTAGTAATGCAGTTGATACCCTTGATAAACAAAAGAACTGACCACTTTCTTTATCCCTCTGCCCACAACACAAAAAGAGCAGACAAAATACCTGCTCTTTTCACTAAGTTCTGTACAATTCACCACTAATAAAATACTACTCTGCACATATTCTAATGCTGTGCAATACGGAAATCAATACTGATATGTCCCGGTGTGGAGGCACTTGATTTGGCATTAAAATAGAAACTTTGATTCGTATCGGTAACATCTGCAGTGATATGACCGCTTTTACCTGACTTGATGGTTCTTTCATTTTCACCGTTAATGCTGACTACAACATTGACGGAACCCTTGCTTCTAATCCAAAAATTTACCGTTTTTCCATTGTTTTTATTTAAGTAAACGTTATACTGATACTCTGGTCCCGAATAACTTCCTTCTGCAGTACCCATATGACCCATATGATGCACCGGTATTATCTCATTATCAACGGATGTTCTTTTCGATAAAACCTCGCCGTCCGAATCCGAAACATGATGCACCTCTGCGCAGGAGGGAATCAGCATGCATATTGCCATTATTCCCACTGCCATACCGATTGTTTTTTTTCCGAACTTCATTACCAATCACTCCTTTGCATGATTATTTTATTTTCCTTAGGTGCAATTGAAATAATTATGTCTATAATGATGATAGCACAGTTTTTATAAGTTTATCCATACATTTTTTATCTCTCTTCTTCGGTTGCTTTTTTTAATATGCCTACACTTGTTAAGTTATAAACCGTATCGGCTCACAAACAGGACAGCAGTTTCCTGAACAAACCTCTGCATAAACAAAAAAGCAGGTCCTATAACAACAATTCAATTCTTTGACGAAAATCATATGCCACAAATTCTGTTCTTTACCGAATCCATAATCTCTTCTCTTTCCTTCTCCGATTTTCCATCTGCAAGCTTTTCCAACAGTAATTTCCCACCGGAGTCCATTCCTTGACATCCGGCTAATAAGATAACATCACCCGGCTGCACTTCCTTCAATACAAACGCAATCGCTTCCTCTAAGTCATCATAAACAGGTACTGTTCTGTTACAATGATTCATACTCTCTTCAAAAACAGAAACTTCTTCCTGTGTTACCACATCTTTTTCTGTTACATGAAATACACTCTTCGTTGCAACAAATGTCTTTAGCAGCAGATTTTCAATTCCACGACAAATTTCTTCTGCATTCTCACGGTTGACAACAACACCTCGAGAACCACGAATGGCATAGATGAAATGTAATTGCTCATATTTCATTTTTTTCAATGTTTCCAGTGTCACACGAATGTTTCCTGTGTTTGCAAAATGATCGTCTATTATCTTGAATTCCCTGTCATAGATTAATTCAAACCTTCTCTCCACACCTTTGAAAGAATGTAACCCATCCTGAATCGTCTCGATATCAATCTGACATAACAGACATAGTTCCATCGCAGCCATCGCATTATAAACACTGTGATATCCGGGAACGGAAAGAGCTATCTTTACCTCACTGTTCAAAAGCGACAGTGTACTCTTCGTAGGGTTAGGTACAATCTTCCAATTTGCAATTCCTGTACTCAGGTCCAATTGTGTACAATACAAATCACCGCGATTGCTTTCTACACTGTATGTGATAACCTGATTCTGCTTTTCTTGAATAAGGTCGTGTAACAAACTATCATCGGCATTGATTACTGCTTTTGCAGAAGGTTTCATTCCTCGAATCAAGGTAGATTTGATTTGAAAATAATCTTCAAAACTTCCATGTAAATCAATATGGTCACGACTAATATTGTTGAAACACACAAAATCAAAATCTACACCATGAACACGATGCAATTCCAATGCGGAAGAGGACACTTCCATTGTTAAATGGGTCACTCCCTGCTCCACCATCATCGCCATATATTTTTGAAGATCCAAAGATTCCGGTGTTGTTAAAACAGATGGAATGACCTCATTCAAAGAACGAATCATTACCGTTCCGATAATCCCTGTCTTTTTCCCGGCTTTTCTCAAAACCTCATCCACCATAAAAGCTGTTGTTGTCTTTCCGTTTGTTGCCGTAATTCCTATCACTGTCATCTTTTTAGAAGGATTATCATAATAGTTTGAACTCATGGTTGCAAGTGCAATTCTACTATCCTCCACTTTGACCTGAGGAATGTCTGTATCTTGAAAAGTCTCGACAACGGCAACAATCGCACCGTGTTCAACCGCAGATGCCAAATATTTGTGTCCGTCTGTCTTATATCCCTTAATACATACAAACACCCCATTTTGTTCTACCTTTGCAGAATGATAAGCAAGAGAAGAAATTTCCAAGTCCATATCTACATTTTTACATTCTATTACAGATACATTTTGCAACAGTTTCGATAGCTTCATATTATTTCTCCTTCCAATTATTTCTTACTTTTTCGTTCGAAATTTTCGCATCACTCTTTTTGTCAACTGTTTGTTAAACTCCCAAAATGGTTTTTGATCATCGATATCCCAAATCGCCGGAGCTTTTTTGGTACAATATGATTTTGCGATTTGCAGCGGTGTGAGTTGTTTGGTCTTGATATAATCTCTTACTGCAAACATATCTTCATAAGCACACCAAAATACAATTCCTAAATCTTTTTCAATCGACTTGTTCGGCAACGGAGCTCCTATCATTTCACGATAAGTAATATACGGCATATTTAATCCGCACTTATACAACAGTGCGTTGAAGTTCGTAATTCGTACATTCACTTCGATGATATAAAACTGTCCCGTATTCTCATCTTTTTTGAACTCTATCTCTGCAAAACCTCGAAATCCTGTCTTCTTTAAGAAAGGTGCCGCAATATCATATAACTCTTTGACATATTTTTGTGTTGTATATACAGATGCACCGAAGTTAATCGGATACTGTCTATATTTTTGGCAAGTTGTCCAATGCGTAATCTCTCCCTCTTGGTTGATATATGCATCAAACGTATACATATGGTCATCAAATCCCGGAATAATCCGTTGAATAAAAACATCGATATTTTTTTCTTTTGCTTTTGCCACTGCCTCTTCAAGCTCTTTTTCATCATGAACCTTAAACATCTTCTGTCTGAATTCATGCATAAAAGAAGGGGAGTCTGCCGGTTTTACCATACAAGGAAATCCAACATTCTGCTTTACCTTCTCCATAAAGTTGTCCTCATCCAAAAGTACTGTTTCAGGAATCACAGCTCCGATTTCTTGACAAAACTGATAAAACTTATCTTTATCCATCAATTTCGTATAGATTCCTTTTTCTTGCATCGGAAACAGATAATATTCTTTCAGCTCATCAAAATAGGTATCTATAAACTCTACATAAGGATCTGCAGTAGGAATCAACACCGGCTTTTCTTCCTGTCCCTTTGCATAATCAATCAAAAATGATAAGAAACGCTCCGGTTCATTTTTATAATGAGGTGCAATTCCTATCTCTTTACAGTATTTTGACTCCAAACCGTATGCTTTATCTCTATCATAATCAACAGCTGTAACAGATACACCCGCTTTTCCCAAACATCGAATCGTACTTAAACCGATGTAATAGTTTGCTCCGAGTACAACTGCCTTATTTTTATATTCCATTTTCTTGATTCTCCTTTTGTTCAATATAGCTTCATTGTAACACAACACAGTATTGTTATCATCTTTTTTCGCTTGAAATCTATAAATTTCAAACCATGTTCTTTCTTTTTTCAAAACATAGCCGTTTTGTGATTTTATACAAAATTTCATTTCAGATATAACACTCTACTGCTACTACAAAAATCCAATGAAATTACCATAAATTCAAATTTAAAATAATCTCCCTGAATCTCGCCCTATTTGAAATAAAAAAAGTCCCACACTTCTTTAAAATAATAAAACGATGAATAACAATTGCAAATGATGATATGAAACAATTCAAACAATTAATAGTACACATTGTGAGAAAAGGCAAGCAAAGCAGATACGAATAAAAAAGGGACCTCTGCAAATTTACAAAAGTTCCCTTTCAAATTTATTATTTTTCTTTATCATCGTTTATTCTTCATCTACATGATAATAAGTCCATGCAGGTACTTCCGACAAAGTAGGATGTGCTACCATGGTTTCTCTTAAAGTCATAAATTGGTCTGATGCCAACTCTCTTGTCAATCCCTCTCTTCGCAACTGTTGTGTCACTTCGCTTCCGATATGTGCGTTCATCGGTTGCAAGGTATGTGTTCCGGAGTTCATCATCGTAATAAAAGATTGAATCAAGACAGACGCATCCTCTCCCACAACATGCAATCCCAAGATACAGTTCGTCTTTTTATCCAAAATCAATTTTGCAAATCCGTCATACTCACTATTCGGTTCAAATCCCAATGCATATCCTTTTGCTGTTTGAGAATATCGATTCATCCCGACAGAAACTTCATATCCCAACTTTTCTGCTTCCTCTTGTGTCAAACCTACATGAGCAACTTGAGGATAGCAGAATGTTACATAAGGTACCAGTGAATATTCTGCCCAACGAAATTCATTCGGTTGTTTGCCCATAAACAAATTGTGTGCGACAATATCAGCTTCATAGTTTGCCTTATGTCTAAACTGTTGTCTTCCGTTGATATCACCGACTGCCCAAACGCCATCTACACTTGTTTCCAAAAATTCATTTGTTACAATCCAACCTCTTTTATCAACCTCAATGGAAGTATTTTCTATTTTCAACAAATCAGAATTCGATCTGATGCCCGGTGCTATAAAAATTTCTTCCGCAGATACAGTAGTAATCTCTCCGGTTGCCCTATCTTGAATCTCTAATACCTTTTTTCTTCCTTCTTGTCTGATCTCATTTGTTTCCTTGTTCAAATGAACTTCTACCCCGAATTTTCTAAGGTATTTTAAAACCAATTCGGAACTTTCCTTTTCTTCCTTCGGTAAAAGTCTAACATTATGTTGAACTACAGTAACTTTTGTCCCCATTGCAGAAAAAATATGTGCAAACTCTACTCCGATTGGTCCACCACCGACAATAATCAAACTTTCATAGGGTTTTGTAGGATACTTTTCTCCAAAAAATGTTTCGCTTGTCAAATATCCAACCTCTTCCAAGTTTTTTATAACCGGAACTTTCGTTCTTCCTCCCACATTGATAAAAATCTTATCTGCTGTCATCTGTTCTGAAGTTGTTCCATTCCTATATGATACTTCTATCACTTTATCAGAAACAAAATATCCTGTCCCTTCATACACATCCAAATTTTTTTCGTGATGATAGAACTCATTCAATTCTTGACTCTCGTCAATCTTGTCCCAAACCCTATCAGACACAACTTCCCAATCCACAGTGGGTTTTGTCGTTTTAATTCCGATTCTATCACTTTCTTCAATTTTTCTTATTTGGTCCGCAACAGTTGCCAATACCTTTGTCGGAATACAACCTCGTGTCAAACAGGTTCCACCGAATTTTCCACGTTCAATTTGCGCACAATGCAATCCCTCCTTTAGCGCCTCTTCCAAAATAATATTGCCTGCGCCGGTTCCTATCACAATCACATCATACTTCTTCATTCTTTATTCCTCCTATTAACTCTAACTGTTTTTCCAATCGTTCCAAGCCATCCAATATCTTATGAATATGATAATTGTAAATCACCTTTGTCTCTTCCTCCAAGCACTCTTCACAAGTATTGTAATATTCGTGGCGTTGCACATCCGTTTTATTTATAGATTCTTTCTGTTTTTTTGTAGATTCTTTATGCAAAGATTCCTGATATAAATCTGACAGATCATTTTGTCCCATACGCTGCAATCTCTTGATGTTTTCTTCATCCGGTTTTCCGTACAATTGCAACTCCTGCATAATACAAATATGTCGATATACCTCATTCAAATCTCTGATAACCTCATCCCACAAAATACTGTTTGATTCCTCGTTGAATAAATGTTTTGTATACCATCGACTGTCAGCCAAATATATTTTATACAAACGTTTTATCTTGGACAGTCGCTGTTCCAATGACTCTATATCAATTGCCCTATCATTGCTCAATTTTTGCAAAAAAACTCGTTTTTCTTCCATAAATAATTGCTCCGCATCATCCACAAACTGTTTTTCATAGTTGGGAGGTGAAATCAGATAATTCACTGCAAATGCAATCCCAATTCCTATCACCGTGTCCAACACACGAACAATCGCATAATATGAAACGCTTTCATCCCTCGTCGTAAGACAGATAGATAAAAACACAATCAGTGAAATTTGAATCGATTGGTTCCATTTTAACTTCAGCTGAACATACATAATCAAAACAGCAAGAATTCCAATGATAACGGCATTCCATACAATATATTCGGAAATGCAGAAATTCAAATAAATGATTCCCGCTATTCCTCCTAAAATGGTGCCTGAAATCCTGCCCAACCCCTTTTTAAAACTGTCATCCAATGTATTTTGCATTGCAATAATTGCTGCAATCACAGTAAAAAAAGGATATTGCAAATGAAATGTGCTCGAAACCAAAACACCGATAGCCATTGCTATTGCAGTCTTGATTACCCTCATTCCTATAACCATATTGTCTCCCTCACTCATTTTTATATCTGTCTATTAACATACCCTAATTTTTAATATTTAAAATAATTTATTGCCTTATCTCTTAAAATAACAAAACAGTAAATCTTTTTTGATTTACTGTTCTCATAATACTATCATTATATTTCGTTCTTATTTTTTACTGTATCTACATAATTTTGAATAGAATTACAAATATATTGTGCTGTTCCTTCTCCAAATTTATCAAGATTCATTTTAAATTCCGGATTTTTTACATACCCATAACCAATACTTGAAAACACATCTATCGAGCAGTCAAAACAATATTTACAAAGATATTCATGTAAATTTTTAGAAAGATGTATATTCTCTAACGATATATTTTCTACTCCTCTCATCATATTTTCTGAAAAAGAAAAGAATATCTCATTAAAAGCATCTGTAACTTCTTGTTCTCTTCCTTTTTGTTTTTTTACTGATGTTTCAATTGCTTCCTTTCCATATTTCTCAATTGCTTTTTGCTTATATTTTTGGCTATCTTGGCAGGTAAATCCTTTAAATTTTTCTTTTGTCAACATAATAATTTTCCTCTCTTCAGAATCAATTGTTTTTTGCAATGTTTCTATCAATACTACAAGCTGTTCTTTTTCATTTTGCATTAAAGACAACTGTTTTTTTTAATGAAATATTAAATCCGAATTTTCTTTTTTTAAAAATTGTTTAATCTGTCTTAATGGAAACCCTAAATACTTGTAGAATAATATTGTCTGCAAAAAACTCATATCTTCTTCACTATAGTATCTATATCCATTTTCAGATTTATGAGGAGATAACAATCCTATCTCATCATAATAGCGTAATGTCCTCACTGAAACTCCACTAAGTTCGCTTGCTTGTTTTATCCTATACATTACATTCACCTCCTAACAATTTATATTCTAAACTATTACATAACGTGATAGTCAATATTTTTTCCAAAATTTCTATAGAATATTTTTTATTTCTCACATTTCCAAATTTTTCATTATTAACACCTTCAACAAATCGTTTTTTGATAATAATAACCTTATATAGAAAATCAATAAAGGTTATTTTTCTATTCGTCTACTATTTATTGAATTTTTAGAAATATATACTTTATTCTTGTATCTGAAATATTTGAAAAATCAAAAAAATATCGCAATTATATTCTATTTTATATTGACATTTAAAAAATATAATGGTATAGTGAGATTGTATTGTACCTTATTTACAAATAAGGCTAATTCTTATTGTACATATTTGGATTTTTTGAAATTCTTCTGTGAGCTATAGGGATTGACAAATGTAATTTTATTTATTGGAGGATGTAACATGAAACAAGGAAAAGTAAAATGGTTTAATGCAGAAAAAGGATTTGGATTTATTTCAGTAGAAGGCGAAAATGATGTTTTCGTTCATTTTTCTGCAATCCAAACAGAAGGATTCAAAACTCTTGAAGAAGGACAAGATGTTGAGTTTGAAATCGTTGACGGAGCAAGAGGACCTCAAGCTTCTAATGTAACAAAACTATAATATCAAAAATAAATACGGATTTGTCCGTAGTATAAATTTTGAACTTTCTAAGTAGAATGTATTTTGTTTGTATAACAAGGTACATTCTTTTTTGTTCTATAACTCTGTTTATGCTAATCCCTAATTAAAAGTTATAATAAAACTCTGATTTTCTAATACTACTATAAGTTATTCTCTTTTTCATCATCATATACTATGTCTATAGTTTAAAATTAGTGTTTCGTATAAAAAACAGAGCATTGATTTATCGATATCCCAATGCTCCGTTACAAAATCTCTATTTATTGTCATCTCATTCACTACTCCTGTGAAGATTCTTCGACCTTCTCTTCCGGAGAGCTGACAGCTGACTCATCTTCTGTTTTTTTCTCTTGTTTCGCATATACTTTATCTACAATCTTCAAATCCTCAATTCCATAGTAAATATCAAACTTATTCGGTCTCAACGTTCCTTGTATCCTACGATTCACCGCCACACAAGAATCCAAGTGACCGAATCCCGCATAAAAAGCCTGCTGAATAAATTGTTTCTGAAATTTGTGATAGTTCTGTAAAAATAATGTTTTGGATTGTTGTGTTTGTATTACATTCAACGATTGCTGTAATGCACTTGTATCATAAAATGAAAGATTTTTTGTGCTCGCAAATTTCATCACATCAGGATAAAATCCTGTCCAATATCCAATCAATGCCATATCATAATTTCCGGAATGAAGTCTTTGTTTCAACTCATCTGATGACAAACCGACTATTTTGATATCGACTCCGACTTTTTTCCACTCCTGTTTTATGAGATTTGCAGCAGCATATCGAAGCGGACGATGGGAATCTACCAATAACTCATACTCTCGTTTCTCGGAAGACACAAAATCTCGTTTCGTTCTTTTGATATCATACGGAATCTGAATCCCTTCCAAATGACACAAGGAATTTTGAGGAATGAATATCTCATTACATCTGTTATCAATGCGATAACCGTTTTTCAAAATCATATCTCGATTTAATGCAGAAATAAGAGCTTGTCTGTTTTTAACGGTATGGAAAGGCTCCTTTTTTGTGTTAAACAGAAGCATTTCATATTGCAGACTCGGAAATTGCGTTACTTCAAAAAGCTCATAATCATACTTACTGATGTCATCTCGCCCAAAATTGATCATATCTGAATCTGTTGACAAAAACAAATTGCTACGAATTTCTTCTGTTTCTACCATTTCAAATTTAATTTTTTTGATATTTCCTATCTTTCCGTAATAATCGGAGAACTCCTTAAAGAGAAGTGATCTGACATCTTCGGATTGATCAAACTGATATCGTCCTGTTCCATTCCATACAAAAGGTGTTTTGGAACCGGAACTGTATTTGATAATAGGAAACAACAAGCTGTATTCCTGTAGTATATTGCTCTGCTTCAAATGCAACGCAACAGTTTTATTATTCAAAACAGAAACGCTTGCAATATTGTTTATCATAGGATAATATACACTCTCAGGATGAGATTTCAGAAAATCTATTGTATATTTTATATCCCTTGCCGTTACCTGGGTGCCGTCATGCCATTTGGCATCCGAACGAATATTAACAGTCATGTCCTTGTTTTCATTTTGATAAGAAAAGCTATCCGCCAACCGATTTACAACATTGTACTGTTCATTCAAGCTAAACAGTCCGTCATATACCAACTTCAAGGCATAGTCTACCGATTCTTCCGTTACAAGCAACGGATTCCAAATTTTGCTCTCCACTATTGTAAGATGTAAGGTATCATCTCTTTTTTCAAACAATATTTTTTTAGAATCTGCCTCTTTCTGTTCTGAAGTTTGTGAAGTGCAGCCTGTAACAGCAATCAAACTCAAAGCTACAAAAGCACATATCCTTTTCCATCTCTTCATCATAGTAATCACCTATAATATTTATTGTATTCTGTGTAATATTTTTTCACTTTTTCAATATATTGCTGTGTTTCTCTGTACGGCAAGTTACTTGAATTGCTCTGTCCTGGAACTAAAATGCCTTCTTGCATCCATTCCTTTGTCTTTCCGGGACCTGCATTGTAAGCAATAATAATTAAATCAATATCGTCAAAAGTATTTTGAAGAGTGGAAAGATACCATGTCCCTGCTTGAATATTCTTTTCGATATCATAAGGATCTTGAATTCTTAAATCGATTTTTTCTGAAATCCAATCCAAGGTTCCTTCCGTTACTTGCATCAATCCCATCGCACCTTTTGAAGATGTTGCATACGGATAAAATCTGCTCTCTGCTTTCATAACAGCATAAATTAAATTTTCTTCCACTCCGTATGCTTCTGCATATTTTGATACATACTCGTGGTATCTTTTTGGGTATAAGACATATTTCTGTGGAGAATAAATTACCGTAACGATTCCCAACATTCCTATACACATCATTATAATTAGAAATTTGACAAATTTTTTCAATCTTCTTCCTCTCTATCCGAACCTTACTCATAACGACTCATTACATCTGAAATCATATCATCAATTTGTTGGTATAATGCTTCTTTCGTGCCGTTATTATTCAAAACATAATCTGCTCTTTCTTTTTTTTCTTCTTGAGGCATTTGATAGCCTATGATTTGTTCAATTTGTTCCAATGTACGATTGTCTCTTTCTCGAATCCTTGCAATTTGTTTTTGTTTATCCAAACAAACCAATGCTACAACATCTACCAATTCTTCCATATTTGCCTCATATAACAATGGTATATCATATACAACGATAGGATGACTGTTTGATAAAAGAGCTTTTCTTTTTTCAAACTCCGCTTTAATTCGAGGATGAATCATTCGGTTCAATTGTTGTAACCATTCTTTATTTTCAAAAACCAATCGCCCGAACAGGAGTGTATCAATATATCCCTGTTGATTCAATATGTTTTCTCCGAAAAGAACGGACAGCTCCCTGCAAAAATTTTTATCTGTGTAGAGGTTTTTTACCATCTGATCTGCATCTAAAACGGGAATCCCCCTTTTTTGTAAATAACGGGACGCTGTAGATTTTCCTGTTCCGATGGAACCTGTGAGCCCTAAAATAATCATATTGCTCTCCTCATTACTATTTTGTTTCGTACCACGAATCTCCGATGGTCGCATCTACTTTTAACGGTACATCCATGCTCCAAGCACCTTCCATAAGCTCTATCACCTTGTCACGAACATATTTTGCATCGTCTTCCCTAACTTCCAACAACAATTCATCATGTACTTGTAAGACCAATTCAGCATCTATTTTTTCTGTTTTAAGCCACTCAAACACACGATTCATCGCTATTTTGATAATGTCGGCGGCCGACCCCTGAATCGGAGTGTTCATTGCCAATCGTTTCCCCATATTTTTTACAATAAAATTACTTGATTTGATTTCGGGGATATAGCGTCTTCTGCCACAAAGTGTGGTACTGTACCCCAACTCCTCCACTTCTTTTACAATCGTATCCATGTAAGTTTTGATTCCGGGATATCTGGCAAAATAAAGGTCAATATATTCTTTTGCTTGTTTCTTTGTAATGTTCAAATTGTTAGACAAACCGAAATCGCTGATTCCGTAAACAATTCCGAAGTTAACCGCTTTGGCTGCACTTCTCAATTCTTTTGTGACTTCCTCTACCGGAACAGAAAAAACCTCTGATGCCGTTTTGGTATGAATATCCATACTGCCATGGAACCCTTCTATCATCTTCTTTTCCTGTGCCATATGCGCCAATACTCTCAACTCAATTTGAGAATAGTCGGCATCCACCAAAACATACCCCTCTTTTGCAACAAATACCTTTCTCAGTTCCCTACCCATTTCTGTACGGACGGGAATATTTTGCAAATTAGGTTCCAAAGAAGAAATCCTTCCTGTTGTTGTCAAAGTTTGGTTAAAAGTAGAATGTATTCTTTTGGAGGTAGGATTAATCAACGACAACAGTCCTATCACATAAGTAGATTGTAATTTGCTCACTTGTCGATAGGACAAGATTTTGGAGATAATAGGATGTTTATCATAAAGTTTTTCCAAAATTTCCGCTCCGGTGGAATAACCTGTCTTTGTCTTTTTGATGACCGGAAGTTGTAGTTTTTCAAATAAAACAACTCCCAACTGCTTCGGTGAATTGATGTTAAATTCTTCGCCCGCCAAATCATAAATTTCTTGTTCATACTGAACAATTAACTTTGCAAATTCTTGTTCCAATTCACAAAGCACATCTTCATTGACTGCAATTCCGAGATACTCCATCTCGCCTAATACTTTCATTAAAGGCAATTCTATCTTTTCAAACAAAAACTTGGTATCTTCTTCTTGAATCATATCCAGCATTTTGGTTTTGCAATGAGAAATGATCGCCAAAATTTTAGCAAAATATTCGTCCATCTGAACACGATTTGCCATAGAAAAAGACATTTTCTTTTTTCCTTTTCCAAGCAAGTCCTCTAAATTCGGACTCACAATCGGCATACCGTATTTTATACCAATCTTTTCCGGTTCCTGCTCTACTTCCGACGGATTGAGAATATACTGCGCCAGTTGGCTGTCAAAAGAAATTTTAGGCAATGTAATTCCATAAGGTTTCAATGCTGTATACTCTCTTTTCAGATTATTTCCATAGATAAAAACATTCTCTCTTTCCAACAGCTCTTTCAGTTTTGGTATGTTCTCTTCTTCCACCGCATAAGTAATGGAATCTGCCAAAAGATAAAGTCGTACTATTCGTTTCGTCAAAATATTTCCATCTTCAATCGCAGCAATCAGTCCAATCTCTGTTGGATTTTGTTGCAAAAGTTCTTCTATTTCATAACTAATGTTGATATCTGTAGTAGAAGTTTCTTCTTCCTTGTATTCCAACTTGAACATCAATGAAGTGAACCCATACTTCATAAATAAACTTCTTAACTGCTCTCCGGATTTTTTTTCATAAAGCAATTCATCCAATGAAAATTCCACCGGTATTACACGAACTATCGTAGCCAACCTCTTACTCATAACAGCCGACTCATATCCGGCTTCCATTTTGGTCTTGATGGCACCTTTCAATTCATCAATATGCAAAATCAAATTTTCAATCGAATCGTATTCTTTCAAAAGTTTAATTCCTGTTTTTTCTCCAATTCCCGCAACTCCCGGAATATTATCCGAACTGTCTCCCATCAGCCCTTTCAAATCAATAAACTGTTTCGGAGTCAATTCGTACCGTTCTTTCACCTTATCTTCATCATAAACTTCCAAGTCACTGATTCCTTTTTTTGTAAAAAGAATCTTCGTTCTCTTAGAAGCCAGCTGCAGCGCATCCCGATCCCCTGTCAAAATAAAAACTTCCAAACTTTCTTCTTCTCCGATTTTGGATAGAGTACCGATGATATCATCCGCTTCAAATCCTTCGATTTCCGCCCTATGCACCCCCATTGTATCAAGCAACTCTTTCAACGGTTGAATCTGCATTGCAAGTTCAGGAGGCATCCCTTTCCTTGTTCCTTTATAATCTTTGTACTCCTTGTGACGAAAAGTAGGTGCTTTCAAATCAAAAGCAACACTCACATAGTCCGGAGCATATTCATCCATCGCTTTGTAGAACATCATCAAAAAACCATAAATGGCATTGGTATACAACCCATCCTTTGTCATAAGTGGCGGCAACGCATAATATGCTCGATTAATCAATGAATTTCCATCAATCAGAAATAACCTTTTCATAACAACTCCATTCTATACTCTGTGAAATACAAAATCTGCATCTCATATAAATATTGTAATCAATAATATCAAACTTCCTAACAATCTTTCTTTCCTGACACACAACCTGCAGCTTATCATGACAATTAACCCTGTTTTATTCATCCCTATATTATAACCCAAACCGTTCTTTTTTTGTACTGATTTGCCAAATTTACCGCAGAAAAATGATATCCTCATCAACCCATTTTTTGTAAAAAATTTGTATAGATTATAATTTACACTATTTCTACAAAATACAACTCAAAATGTTATAAAACAGAGCTATAATGGTATATATCATGATAACAAAGACAAGCGTTCACAGTAAAACTTGAAATATAGACTTTACATTTTCAGATAACAGTTCTTTGATTCATACACTATTTGCTACTAACAAGGGAGGTTGGAACAATGCAAAGAATATTGGGAGTTTTCTTTATTTTTTTAGGAATATTAGGTTTCATATTTCCTGTTTTACCGGGATTTATATTTTTTATTATCGGAATCTCGTTAGTTTCACCGACTCTTGCCGTTAAAATAAAAAATTTGAAACGACGATATCAATGTCATCGCAGTATCAAAAAATTGTTTTTGGAATCTTGGAGCTTGACGAAACAAACACTGTATCATCTAAAAGCAAATTTAAAAAACAAATTTCGATTCGCTGCCAAAGGTTATGAAAAATAAATAGTCTTGCATTCGATTTCGCTGATACGAAAAGTAGCACAATAATACCTTGCTACACCTGATGGTGCAGTCAAACAGAAACAAGATGTTCTTCTTTACTGATTCCTTTTGCCCAATAGCAGTTGTATGAATGCTTTTTAATTTCAATTACAGAAAAATAATATGCTGAAATTATTATTTTTTGAAAACCAAATAAAATTGCCATAAATTTCGATTTAAAAATATCTCGCAACCTCTTATCTTTTTTAAATTGGGGAAATAAAATATGTAATTACTTAGGGTAAGCAAGAATTTACACTATAAATTGCAATTTGAAATAGTAAGGATATTAGGTAATTAAAATTGATAATGGTATTATTCCAAATTTTGTTTTTCTTTTTTCACAAAAAATCCCCTTGATTCGGTTCTTCTTTCCATTATCAAGGGGATTTTCATATATCAATATTTTGTAGCATCTTTCATCAAAAAATGCATGCTGTTAAAAATTCAATTCTTAAGAAATTTGACACACTTCATAAGTCACAGCCGCAAGCTGTAAATTAAAATGACTTCCATCAAAAAGCACAATCAAATCTTTCCGTACTTTCTTTATCACTTCTTACAACTGTTCTATCAGCAAACTGTGAATTTCTAATTTTCGCATTTATCTGCTTGTCGATATAAGCAATCCAAAACTATTTCCCGACAAATATCTGTGCATGATAATATCCATACATACCGTCACCATAGCACGAACCTACTGTCATATGAGTAAAATTCGGATTTAACATATTATCTCTATGTCCCCGAGAATTTTTCCACTGTTCGAATGTAGACCGTGCATCTTTATTCCCTGCCGCAATATTTTCTCCTGCTGTGCGATAATCTGATTTCGCAATAACGGAATCAAGTCCTTCTTCTCCGTTCGGTCTTACATGAGAAAAAAAATCTACAATCTCTTTTGAACGTATGTTGGCATAACCTTGCATATCTGTCATCTTTTTAAGCGGAGGAACGGAATTTTCCGCTCTAAAGTCATTCACAAGAGATAACATCTCATCTGAAATATCATAATTTCCTGTTTGAATCTCTTCTTTCGGTTGTATTTCTTCTTCCAACCATTCTGTTTTTTGTTTAGCATCATAGTTTGAGTTTGTATTTATATTAATCCGTTTCAATTTACTGTTCCATACTATCTCTGTACCAAGCATATCTGACAAATCTCTAAGCGACAGATATGTTGTTCCGTTAACTTTCAACTCCGGTTTTTTCGGTGCTTTTTGTACACCGTTTACAAATATCGGAAAGTTAACTGCTATAGCCTTTACATTTGATACAGATTGAAAAGAAGCAACATCATCGGGGATATTTTTGCTATGCTTATCAATATGAATACTATGTGTATTCTCATCCCAATCTATCTTAATATCAAGAATTTTTCCCAAATCTCTAAGAGAGAGATAAGTCGTTCCATCCATATCCAGCTTAAGATTATTTGTAGATACTTCTCCGACATCGGAATATATCGGATATTTTACCACCTTTGGATAGTATTCGATAAGATTACATTTTGTAGCATGAGATGTATTCATATTAATACTGCATAGTCCGGATAGCAAAGCACCGGTAACAATCAGTTTTTTGTTACGTTTCATTTTTAGATTTCCCCTTTCGATCCTTTTTCCGTTTCTCGTAAAACATGATACGCTTCTTAACCTGAATCGGGTTATTTCTTTTCACATTTTATACAAAAGAATGACTTCAATCACACAATCTATCATTTCACAACAACATGCTCTTGAAATAAAAGTATTGCTGCACTTGTCATCCTCATAATATCATAAAAAAGAAAGAAAAAGTAAATTAATCGAAAATAAATGCTAATTGTTCGTTTCTTCTATATATTTTTCTGCAGCTACTGTTGCGATTGCACCGTCTGAAACGGCAGTTACTACTTGTCTGAGTAATTTTTGACGACAGTCACCTGCAACAAACACACCCTCAACAGAAGTTTGCATCTTATCATCAGAGATAATATATCCTTGCTCATCCATATCCAACAGCCCTTTGAACAATTCCGTTTGTGGTATTAATCCGATGAACGCAAAAATTCCCATTGTTCCGTCCTCTTGACTTGCATGAATCTCTTCTCTTGAATCGTCACGCACATCCTCTACAACAATAGACTCTACCAAGCCGTCTCCTTTGATTTCTACCACCTTACGATTCAACAACCATTTGATATTAGGATTTTCTCTTGCTTTGTCCAAAGATGCCTTATTTGCACGAAAACCTTCTCTTCTGTGAATCACTGTAACTTCCCTTGCAAACTTCGTCAAATAAATTGCCTCTTCAATCGCACTGTCTCCACCACCGATTACGTAAACAGGAAGTCCTGAGAAGAATGCCGCATCACAAGTCGCACAATAAGAAATTCCTCTACCTACAAACTCCTCTTCTCCGACACAACCGATATTTTTGGTATTGGTTCCTGTTGCAATAATGATTGTTTTTGTTTCATAAACCTCATTTTCACATTCTACTGTTTTGACAGCACCCTCCAATTGCACTTTCAACACCGTATCTTGCACAATCTCCAATCCGAATGTCTTACACTGTTCTACCATACGAGCTGTCAAAGATTCTCCGCTCTCCTCTGCAATGGAGCCCGGATAATTCTCAATACTGTTTGTCGACATAATCTGTCCGCCATGTTGCCCTTTTTCAATCATCAGTGCTTTCATCTTTGCACGACCTGCGTATAACCCTGCTGATAACCCCGCCGGTCCCGAACCGATAATAATCACATCATATATTTGTTTCATAACATCCTCCTCTTTCTCTCATCTGTACGCTACTTCCTATCAAATAATCTATTGATAATAAATTTCATATACTCAAATGATTCCCAATTTTTTTACTTTATAATCAATCCAAATGAAATTTCATCATAAAATAGTTAAACTTTTATTTTTCTATCATCACAAATTCTATTCTTGCAAAAAACTGCCTTCCCTAAAAAATTCGGTATCTTATCTGAAAACCCTCATCTAACATGTGCTATATCCTTTTTTACAAAAAAACGACACTATCATAAACTCTACAAAAATACCCCTTCAATTTCCATACTCATTTCCTTTTTATCTTTTCACAAAATTTAGTTTTGAAACAACCATTCCTCATTCTCAAATATCATATCTCAAAAAAATCTTGGATTGCAACAAAAAATTGATGATATTCCCCATTTATGATACAATCAAACACAAGAATTGACGTCTATTTTATGAGATTTGTTCCGAAAAAATAAAAACTATTTTCCGGAACAACGTAACGATATAGGAAGGAACTTTTATGGAACAAGAGATAACATCGGGGAACTGTTATGAAATGGAAATTATTGATATGGGACATAAAGGAGAGGCGATCGGAAAAATCGGTTCCCTTACCGTATTTGTAGAAGGTGCGCTGAAAGGTGATATCGTTCTGGCAAAAATTATTCAAAGAAAAAAGAACTATGCTGTTGCAATTACTGAAAAGATATTGACTCCGAGTAACAATAGAATTTCTTCTCCTTGCGAAGTATCTCATCTTTGTGGCGGGTGTCAAATTATGGAGATGGACTATCAACAACAGTTGCTTATGAAACAACATATCGTTGAAGAGAATATGAAACGAATCGGAGGATTGGACTTAATCCATGTGCTTCCTGTAATAGGAATGAAACACCCCTACCGCTACAGAAACAAAGGACAATACCCTGTTGCAATCCAAAACAATACCGTTGTCAGCGGTTTTTACAAAGTAAGAAGTCACGATATCGTTCCTGTTAATGACTGTATCCTGCAACAAGAAATCAGCAATACAGCTGTAACAATCATCCGAAATTTTGCACAAAAAAAAGGAATTTCTGTGTACAATGAAACAAGTCATCAAGGAAACTTGAGGAGAATTGTTGTGAAAGTCGGATTTGAAACAAAACAAGTCATGATTGTACTTGTAACCAAAGAGCGAAAATTTCCTCACAGGAAAGAATTGCTCACTGAACTGCAACAACAAATTCCAAACCTTACAACTATTGTTCAAAACATACAACCAAAACCATCTAACACTGTTATGGGAAAAGAAAATATCGTATGGTTTGGAGACGGTACCATCTACGACACCTTAAACGGATTAACTTTTGAAATCTCTCCGCTTTCCTTCTATCAAGTAAACCCCATTCAAACCGAAGTGCTCTACAATACCGCGTTGAAACTTGCAAACCTGAGCGGAAGAGAAACTGTTATCGACTTATATTGCGGAATCGGTACCATATCCCTATTTCTATCAAGAAATGCTAAAAAAGTTTATGGTGTAGAAATTGTGGAAGATGCCATTTTGGATGCGAAAAAAAATTCATCTCACAACCAAATTGACAATGTCGAATTTATCTGCGGAAAATCAGAGGATGTGTTGCCTCAGCTTTACAAAAAAGGAATTTGTGCAGATATCGTTATGCTTGATCCACCACGAAAAGGTTGTGATGAAACACTGCTTCATGTTATCAGCGAAATGAATGTTCCAAGAATTGTCTACATTTCATGCAACAGTGCAACCCTTGCACGAGATATGAAACTCTTACACGAACTCGGTTATACTGCCGATACCGTTCAACCTGTAGATATGTTTTGTCACACCATGCATGTGGAGTGCATAGCGTTGATACAAAGAGCGAAATCGTAAAAATCCTGCATTTTAAGCAGTTTTATAAACATTATGTGTTTGTAGAAGATGGCGAAGGTGGGAGAAAAAAACTCCTAAAAAATTATATAGATGTGAATGTTTGCATTGATATGGTGTGTGGAGATACAAAGAATGTTTTTGAAAGTGAGGACGAATAAATGATAAGATGGATAATAAAAATAATTTTGTTTCCAATCAGCTTATCGCTAAGTATCCTCACTGCATTTCTGACATTCTTGCTTAGCGTAGGAACAGCAATCCTATATTTGCTTATGCTGATGTGTGTATTTGTTGCCATAGGCTCATTCTTTATGCTACACAACACAAGAGCAGCAATAGAAGCACTCATTATAGGATTTCTACTAAGTCCTTACGGAATACCGATGATAGGAACTGTAATTATAGCTTTTATACAAGGAATCAATGAAGCCATAAAATCAATATAAAAAATTTCATAAAAATGGTTACCAAGGGCGATAGATAAAAACTATCGTCTTTTTTAGTGAAAAAATATCATGGAAAGGAGAGCTTTTAGATGAGTATGTATTTATTTGATGAACAACCTATCGTTGCAAATAAGACATTGGCAAGAGAGATAGGTTTAAATGAAGCTCTTATCTTACAGCAAATAAACTATTGGATAGAAATAAATAAGAAATCCGGCAATAACTTCTGTGACGGAAGATATTGGACATATAACTCAATAAGAGCATGGCAGGAAAAAGATTTTGACTATATGAGTTTCGATACTGTAAAAAGAACCTTTGCGAAGTTGGAAAAGGCAGGTTTTCTACTCGTAGGAAACTACAATAAAGATCCAAGAGATAAAACAAAATGGTACACCATAAATACTGAAAAGCTAGAGGAACTTTATGCTGAAATTGAGAACAAAAAGAAAAAAGAAGAATTACAAGCTTTAGAAAAAGCTATGCCTAATGCATTAGGGCAAAATGCACCAATGGAAAAGTGCAAAATCCACCAATGCACAAGTGCAGATTGCACCAATGCAACAGAGCAAAATCTGCCAATGCAAAATGGCAATATGCCCCAACCATTACCAGAGAATACTACAAATAATTCATCAAAGATTACTACAGATATTTCATCATATAATTCCACCCATCATTCCGTCATAGATGCCGAGTATTCAGAACCAAGAAAAAGGATGGACGGAGAGGCGGAAATAGAAAACAAAAATATATATCAGAACTGCTTAGATGAGTTAAGAACACAGACAGGCTATTATGAACATCTTGAGTTGGGCAATAAATTTATAGTTAAAGACTTTGATGAGATATTAAAGATACTGGCAGATATTATGATACTTGATGATAGAGAGCTTGTTACAATCAATCAAACGAAGCTTCCGGCACATATAGTAAAAGAAAGATTTAGAAAACTTAAATCAGAGCATTTGGAGTATCTGTCAGATGTTATTAAGGAAAATGAATACAAGATTAGGAATATCAGAGCATTTGTCCTAACAGCAGCATATAATGCACCAAGTGGGATAGATGCACATTACTCTGCCCTTGTAAGCTATGATATGAGAGGAGGATATTGAATGTGATTAACGAAGAAATTGCAAGAAAGACACTAAGCCTTGAGATTAAGGCTGCCAA
>ERZ773008.295-NODE-295-length-35428-cov-8.060639_pt1 | contig 35428 bp, 36 predicted proteins | sample MGYA00580664_ERZ773008 | MGnify/ENA primary metagenome ERZ773008 (study PRJEB29015, sample SAMEA2738016) | human oral metagenome | biome: human oral; feature: human-associated habitat; material: dental | place: China | collected 2048 ...
CATCGCCGCCAAGACGCTGCGCGACTCCGGCTACGAGGTCTCCCCCGACGACATCATCGTCACCAACGGCGGCAAGCAGGCCGTCTTCGAGGCCTTCGCCGCGCTCGTCGACCCGGGCGACGAGGTGATCCTCCCCGCCCCCTACTGGGTCACCTACCCGGAGTGCATCCGCCTGGCCGGCGGCACCCCCGTCGAGGTCTTCGCCGGCGCGGACCAGGACTACAAGGTCACCGTCGCCCAGCTCGAGGCCGCCCGCACACCGCACACCAAGGCCGTCCTCATCTGCTCGCCCTCCAATCCCACCGGCTCCGTCCACACGCCCGCCGAGCTCACCGCCATCGGACGGTGGGCGCTGGAGCACGGGGTGTGGGTCATCACCGACGAGATCTACGAGCACCTTTTCTACGAGGACGCCGAGCCCGCCCACATCGTCGCCCTCGTCCCCGAGCTGGCGGACCAGGCCGTCGTCCTCAACGGCGTCGCCAAGACCTACGCCATGACCGGTTGGCGCGTGGGCTGGATGCTCGGCCCCTCCGACATCGTCAGGGCCGCCACCAACCTGCAGTCCCACATGACGAGCAACGTCGCCAACGTCTCCCAGCGCGCGGCTCTGGCCGCCGTGTCCGGGGACCTGTCCGCGGTCGCCGCCATGCGCAGGGCCTTCGACCGCCGTCGCCGCCTCATGATCTCCCTGCTCTCGCAGATCGACGGCCTGACGGTCCCCACCCCCAAGGGCGCGTTCTACGCCTACCCCAGCATCGAGGGCCTGATCGGACGGGATCTGAGGGGCCGCACCATCGACTCCTCCATCACGCTGGCCGACGCGATCCTGGAGCACGTCGAGGTCGCCGTCGTCCCGGGCGAGGCCTTCGGCCGCTCGGGCTTCCTGCGCCTGTCCTACGCCACCGGCGACGATGCCATCACCGAGGGCATCGGCCGCATCGCCGCCCTGCTCGCCGAGGCCGGGTGACGGGCTCGCGCACGCACTGGCGCGGCCTTGTTCACGCTCATTCTCGGGCGGACGACGCAGACGGGCTCGCGCACGCACTGGCGCGGCTCCGTCGGGGTGCTGCTCGGCGTCGCCGCGGCCGACGGGCTCGCGCACGCATCGCGCGCACGGTCGCATCGGGCCCGCGGGCCCGCCGTGGAGTCCCGGGCCCGGCCCGGCACACGGCCGACCAGAGGCGGGCACGGAGACGGAGTGGGACGACCGAGGTCCGCGAACGCTGCGCGGTCGCAGTATTTTCGGGCTTCCGGGCTGGATTCCGGGGGCGGAATCGACTAGACTGTACATATGTTCGAAGACCGCGGCTCCCCCGCGCCGGCCCTCCCGGCGGACGGCGGCGCGCCGCGATCCTGCGATCCCGCCGGCCGCACCGACCCCGCGATCCATGCGATCGACCTCCGAGAAGAGGCTCTGGAGCGTCTGGCCGCCATGGTCCCGGGAGCGGAGTTGGCCAACGTGATCGAGCGGCTCCTGGGGTCTCTTCTGCGCCCGGCGTCGACGTCGGCTCCGCGCCCCGACGTACCCGACGCAACCGGGGGACCCCTTCTCGACCGGCCGGCGAACCCCGGTGAACGGGCGCTGACCGAGGCCGCCGAGTCCATGGAGGTCGTCCCGGAGGCGGCCGATGCTCTGGCGGACCTGGGGGCGGACGCCCTCAGCGAAGTGGTGGCCGCCTGCGCTCGGCTGTCCTCCTGGGCCCAATGGGCCGCCGCCCTGGCGGCCGCCTGTCTGGCCCGCACCCCCGAACTGAGCAACCGCCCCGCTCAGCGGGGACCCGTGAACGACGGCTCGCACGTCGTCAGCGCCGAGGAGAACAGGTTCACCACCTCCAGCGAGATCGCCTGCCGCCTGGGGATCTCGCGCGTGCGGGCGCAGAAGGTTCTGGACCGCGGTCGGGCCCTCGCGACCAGCACTCTCGCTCCCACGGAGCGACTGCATCGGGCGGGCCTGATCGACGAGGCCAAGACCGCCCTGATCGCCAGCCGCCTGGACGCTGCGAGCCCGGCCACGGCCAGGGCCGTACAGGCGCACGTGCTGCCGCGCGCCGCGCGCCGTACCCATGCGCAGCTCGCCCGCGACATCGACCGCGCCCTGACCATCCAGGACCCCGACGGGTCCAGCCGGCGCCGCCTCCGCAACGCGGCGCAGCGCCGCGTCACCCGGCCACGTCCCGCAGGAGAGGGCGTGCACGAGATGGCGATGCTCCTGCCCACCATGGACGCGTTCCTGCTGGATTCCACTCTCAGCGCCGTAGCCGCCTCCGCGAGAGCCGCCGGCGACGGGCGCACCCCCTCGCAGTTGCGCGCCGATGCCCTGGTCGCCGTGAGCCTGCGCGCCCTGCGCACCTGTCAGCAGGAGGCCTGCCGGAGCGCTGGGACCGATCTCGCGGCCAGAACCGCCCCCATCCCGGCGTCCGCGGACCTCAGTGCTCCAGCGCGCCCGACGAACGCAAGCACCACGGGCGGCCCCGTCTCCGAGGACGGTCCCGTCGGCAACGTCGCCGGCGCCTCGGAGCCGGCCGCCGGGGCCGAGCGCCTGATGCCCGACGGCGTCCCTCTGGAGGGGATGCTCACTGCTCTGAGCGACCTCGTCGGATCGACCAGCCCATCGTGGACGCCGTCGGGAACCGACCTCGTGCCACTGCCGCCCGGACTGGTGGCGCAGGTCGACGTCACCGTTCCCCTGGACCACCTCACCGACGTCCTCGACGATCCCGACGCCGGCCCACCCGCAGCAGGAGAGCAGGATCATACAGTCCCGCCCAAGGCCATTCCATGCGGAACCGGTGGGATCCGAGCCATCGACCGTCGCCACGGATGCCATGAACATCCCGAACATCCTGAACATCCTGAGCATCACGGGCGCTACGAACACCATGGCCATGACGAGGCGGCGACTCTGACGGTGGGTGGGTGCAGCGCGCCCGTGCCAGCGGTCGTCGCCCGCGCCCTGGCCGCGGGCGGCACCTGGCGACGAATCGTCACCGATCCCCTGTCCGGTGCCGTCGTCGATGTGGGCCGCCGCCGCTATCGGCCCCCGGCCGCCATGGCGGATCTGGTGCGCGCCCGCGACGGCGCGTGCACACACCCGGGGTGCAGTACACCCGCACGTCGCTGCGATCTGGACCACATCACCCCGTGGAGTGCCGGTGGCATCACGTCCCTGGACAATCTGACGTGCCTGTGCCAGGCCCACCATCGCCTCAAGCACACGCCGGGCTGGTCGCTGAGCCGCGCCACCGATGGCGTTCTGGTCTGGCGCACCCCCACCGGCAACCGCTACCGGCGAGACCCCGACGGCACCATCACCATGCTCCCCCGCAGGGTCGGGCCCCGGTCCGTCCTCCGCCCCGCGGTCCGCGTCCCCGACCGGCTGGCCGGCGCGGTCACCACTGCGGTCCTGAACCGTCTCGACAAAGGACTCGCCCGGGACGACCTCGGACTCTCCGAGACCCCGGGAGGGGCACCCGTCCTGGCCACTCGGGGCCCGCGTCCCGGGCAGCGACCCGGAGCCTACGAGACCGTCCCCTACGCCCAAGCCCTCCACACCCTCGGCCTGACCGCTCTCCTCGACGAGGTCCCACCCTTCTGAGCGAGCTCTGACGCCATCGGGCCTCGGCACCAGCAGGCTCCCCGGGCCCAGGATGGGTCGTCTCATCGTCAGTGCGCGCCGCGCCTGGCCTGAATCTCGCGAGCCTGGGCGAGCCAGGACTCGGCGCGCGCGAGCCGCCCCTCGGCGTCGGGCCGCCACGGGCCGCCGTCCTCCCGACGTGCTCCCGCGACCAACGACAGGACGACGCCCGCGCAGCGAGCCCGTAGGGAGACCGGATCGACCTGCTGCTCCGCCAGGCGCGTCCACACCTCCAGCACCGGTCGCAGATGCGGGTACGAGGCGGGCGCCAGGTGATCCAAGACACTGACGTGGCCGAGGAGACAGGCGAGGTCATCCACGCGGTGACCGGGGCCCAGCGAGTCCACATCGAGCAGACTCGCCACGCCCTCCCCCTCCATGAGCACGTTGGCCTCGTAGAAGTCACCGTGCACGGGGACGACCGGACCCGGATCGCAGGCGGCCATGAGCTGCTCGACGCCATCGGCGACGGCGCGGGCGCGCAGAGCGTGCTCGGGCAGCACCGTCGAGGCCGCATGCGCGTAATGGCGAGCGCGCTCGGACCAGGCCGGGTGGGGGGTGAGGCGCAGGGCGCTGGCCGGCAGAGTGTCCAGCAGCGCGGCGAGAGAGGTGAAGACGCGTGCGGCGCGCCCCTTGTCCATGCCGTGGGACAGCAGACCCGACAGGGCCACGCCGCGCCCGGTCGAGAGCAGAACGAGGCCGTCCGGGTCGTCGCGCAGGACGTCGGGGGCGGGCACGCCCGCGGCGCGCAGCATGCGATGGCGCTCCGCGAAGGCGGAGGACTGGCCGGGCCGCAGTACCTTGGCGTAGGCGGTGGTGGAATCGGGGTACGTCACGCGGACCACAGCGCGTCGCGTGGGCCGGTAGGCCACCATGGTGGCCTTGATGGCGGTCCCCAGACGCCGGGAGAGCAACGACGGCGTGCACGCGATCGCGAGCGCCGGCAACTCGGGGTCGGCGGGGTGCCGCCAGACGTGAACGACCGGCCCTTCCCCGCCCCGTGGCGCAACTCGGGTCAGGCCCGCCGCCTGAGGGTTGGACAGTCGCGCCGTGGTCGCGCACAGGTACTCGGTGCTGCGCGATCCGCTCGGAGAGACCACGACCGCGGTGTAGCCGACTGAGACACCGGCGCCGGGACGATGATGAACCGAGTGCACCTCCCAGCTCAGCAACTGTTGGCCGGCGGGGGCGAGCGCCCCGGCCAGGACAGAGGCTGCGCGCGGACCGGTCAGGAGGGCGACCTCCTCTGGCTCACGGGCGGCCTTCGTGCTGCTCATGGGAGTAGTGTGCCTCACCACGAGGTGCCAACCGTCCTACATCGCGCAGATCTTTTCCGGCCGAGCGCGGACGCCGCCGGGCCGGACGCGGGCGCCTCGAGCACCCCGCCGAGTACGGCGGAGCGACGTCGTCGAGCACACCGTGCCGAACACGGGCTCCGGGCCCGCGGTGGGGACGGGCTCCGGGCCCGCGGCGGAGGCTGCGCGGGCGACCGCTGTCGGCCGTGGCACAATCCCGCCCATGCGCGACCTCTCCCGTCTGCCCAAGGCGCACCTGCACCTGCACTTCACGGGGGCGATGCGCCTGGAGACGTTGGTGGATCTGGCTCAGGCCTCGCGCACGCGCCTGCCGTCGTCCTTCATCGACGGCGACCCGCTCCACGTCCCGGCCGACCATCGCGGCTGGTTCCGCTTCCAACGCGCCTACGACACCGCCCGTCACCTGGTCACGGCCGAGGAGACCATGCGCAGGATCGTGCTGGAGGCCGCACTCGATGACGCCGCGGAGGGCTCGCGGCGCCTGGAGATCCAGATGGACCCGACCTCCTACGCCCCCTTCGTCGGAGGCCTCACGCCCGCGCTGGAAATCGTCCTGGATGCGGCGGAGCAGGCGACGATCCTGTCTGGGGTCGAGGTCGCCGTTGTCGTGGCCGCCTCCCGCATGCGCCACCCGTTGGATGCGCGCACGCTCGCCCGACTCGCGGCCAGGTACGCGGGGGACGCCCCGGGCACCGTCGTCGGCTTCGGGCTGAGCAACGATGAGCGCGCCGGGGATACGAGCTCGTGGGGCCCCGCCTTCGCGATCGCCAGGCGCGCGGGACTCGCCTCCCTCCCCCACGGCGGCGAGCTTCTGGGGCCGGAGCACGTGCGCGACGTGGTAGCGGCCCTGGGACCGACCCGGCTGGGGCATGGCGTGCGCACGAGCGAGGACCCGGCACTGCTGGACTCCGTGGTGGCGGCGGGCATCAGCCTGGAGGTGTGCCCCGCGTCGAACGTGTGCCTGGGGGTCTACCGCACTCCGGACGACGTGCCGCTGACGACTCTGCTGGAGCACGGGGCGCAGGTGGCGCTCGGCGCCGACGACCCGCTCCTGTTCCAGACGAGGCTGACCGACCAGTACGAGATCGCGCGCCGACTGGGCCTGGACGACGACGCCCTGGCCGAGCTGGCCCGGGGAAGCATCCGCGCATCGCTGGCCTCGCAGTCCTCCAAGCAGACCTGGCTGGCCGAGATCGACGCGTGGCTCGTCGCCCCCGACCCGGCCTGAACGCGGCTCGCCCCGGTCTGGACACGGCCGAGCCCGGCCCGAACGCGGCCCGACCGCAGGCCGGCGAGCCGCCGCGAGACCGTCGCAGCATCGCTGGAGGATCGCCGCGGAGCCACCAAGAATCGGTCAGGAGACGGAGGCGCCCTCCCGCCGGGTCTCGTCACGTGCGTCAGCGGTCCGCCCGTGCCGGGAGGCGCGACGATTCGCGCGGTCGAGGACGACAGCGGTCGCGCAGCCGACCGCCGCGACGCTCGCGGTGATGATGAAGATGATCCGGTACCCGGCGGCCGGGTCGGAGGCGTGACCGTCGAGGATGCGACCATCGAGGTTGTAGCCCCACAGGATGGAGGCGTAGGCCAGCAGGGACCCGACGGCCATGGCCGAGCCATCGATCTCCTCGGGCAGCTCCAGCTCGCCGATCGGCGCCAGGATGACGGACTTGCCGAGGAAAGTGGCCAACGCCACCATGATGAGCAGGCCGACGATCGGCACGATCATGGCCGCGGTGACCGGCAGCGTCAGGATGATGCCGCACGCCACCGCGACGAAGCCCAGCGCGACCATCATCATCCGAGTGGACGACTTGAAGACGTAATCCGCCGTGACGCCCGAGATGATTCCGGCGAGCATGGCGATCAGCCCCACATTGAAGATGCCGAAGGCCGCCGCCACCGCGGTGGAGGCTCCGAAGACCTGCTGCACGTACGGGGCGGAGATGTACATGAGGTTGACGTCGCACCAGTACACGGCCATCGCGGCGATGCCGGCGAGCCAGATGCGGGGAAGGGAGAGCACGTGCAGCAGCCCCTTGAGCGCGGCCACCGAGTGCGAGATGCGCTCACCCGTGGCGATCCTGGTGTCGGGGACGTATCGCACCACGGCGACCATCATCGGTACCAGGAGCAGGGCGTAGGCGATGGCGAAGCCGCGCATGACGGTCGTCGTCGAGTCGGGCAGGAGCATGAGGACCAGGATGACGATCCCGTTCAGGACGAACTCGGTCAGTCGGCGGACCGCCTCCAGCAGGCCCATGGCCAGCCCTCTGCCCTTGCGATCCCGGTCCGCCGCCAGGATGCACACGCCGTTGGCGACGGCTGGCCACATGATGGCATCGACCACCGCCCAGGTGATCGCGATGACCCCCATGACCGCGAAGGGCGGATCGACCACGAACAGGATGAGGGAGGTGACCATCCTCCACCCGAGACCGCCCAGGATGATCGTGCGCACCCGTACCCGGTTGTTCACCCAGCCCGCGGGCACGTACAGGAACATGGCCAGACCGAGATAGGTCATGAGCAGCCCGAACTGGGTCTGGGTGATTCCGAGAGTCTGCTGCAGGGGGATCAGGAGCGACCCCTTGAAGGCCTCGAAGTTCGCGTAGATGACCTCCCCGGACAGGGCGATGGTCAGGAAGGGGAGGAGGCGGCCCCGGCGCAGGAACGGGGGACGACGGAGTGCTGGGAGGTGCGAGGATGCCGAGGGTCGTGAGGATGCTGACGATGACGAGGGGATCGAGGGCGCTGAGGATGCAGTCATGAGAGGGACTCCTGACAAGGAGGACGGATCGAGCAGACTGGGGGACAGATCGTCGGGACGAGCCGGTCAGCGGGCCGGTCTCGCGTCGAGAAGGGGATAGGCATCGGTGAACACGCCGGTGCAGCCCCAGGTGAACAGCCGGTCGGCGCGGTCGGGCCGATTGACGGTCCAGACGTTGACACCGTAGCCGGCCGCGCGGGCCGCGCGCACCACCGTCTCACTCAGGCCCGCGTCCTCAAGGTGGATCGCGACGGCGCCGCACAGCTCGGCGACCGAGCGCCAGTCGGGACGGATGGTCGCCGCCCTGTACAGGACGGCGGTGGCGTACCCGGGGTGGCGCTGGTGGAAGGCCATGAGCAGGGGCTGGCTGAAGGAGGACACGAGAACCTCCCTGCGCGCGTCGAGCCGTTCCAGGGCCGCGGCGAGGGCGTCGACCAGCTCAATGCTGCGAGCCGCCCCCTGCTCGTTGGCCTTGAGCTCGATATTAGCGTTGACGCAGCGCTCATTCATGAAGTCGATGAAGGCCTCCAGCGTGGGCAGGCGCTCGCCGGCGAAACCGGGATCGAACCAACTTCCGGCGTCGATGCTCTCGAGATCGGTGGCCCGAAGCTCATAGATGCTTCCGCTGCGATCGGTTGTTCGGTCCAGAGCGGTGTCATGGATGAGCACCGGCGTGGAGTCGGCGAGCAGGTCGACGTCGGTCTCGATCCACTGCGCACCGGCGTCGGCGGCGGCGCGGAAGGCCGCCATCGTGTTCTCGGGCGCGGCCGAGGACAGACCGCGGTGGGCGAGCACGGTGCGCTCGATGCTCGGGATATTGCGGCTCGGGCGCGCCACCGCCCGCGTGACGACGACGCCCCGGCATCCGTCGTCGGGCAAGGTCTTGGGGACCGGCATGCGCGGCCTCCTTCCCGCAGCGCTGATCCTCGGCGCCCGCCGGCACCACCCTAGCCGGACCTCGCGCGCCGCTCCCCTCCGCATCAGCGGCACGAGCCCGGCCACCGGAAGCCGCGGTGACGAGCGGGCCGTCACCACCCCACGGCGACGGGCTCGGGCACGAGGACGACTCCGTAGCGCTCCCGCACCCCCTCGACGATCGCGTCGCGCAGGGCGACCACGTCGGCGGCGGTGGCGCCGCCCCGATTGGTCAGGGCGAGCACGTGCTTGGTGGACAGGCTCGCCCGCCCGCGCGTCCCGGGCGCGGTGAAGCCCTTCGAGAAGCCGGCGTGGTCGATGAGCCAGGCGGCCGAGGTCTTGACCAGACCATCGACGACGGGGGCGCCACGAGTACCGGCGACGGCCCGCGCGCGGTCGGCGACGGGGAACCGAGGGGCGTCCTCGGGGAGGGCCGCGGCCTCGGGCGAGGTGAGGATCGGGTTGGTGAAGAAGGAGCCGGCGGACCAGGTGTCGTGGTCGGCGGCGTCCAGCACCATGCCCTTGGAGCGGCGCAGCGCCAGGACGGCCTCGCGCACCTCGCGGGCATCGACGCGGGCGCCCATCTCGACGTCGAGCGCCCCGGCCAACTGGCTGTAGGCGATGGGGGCGGACAGGGAAGCCCGGTGCACGTGGAAGGTCACCGAGAGCACGACCCAGCGCCCCGTCGGGCCCCAGGTGCGGCCCGCCCCGACGTCCGGGTCGGTCAGGGACCGCTTGAGCGCGGAGTCGCGATAGGTCAGGCGCAACTCCGACAGCGGGATGTGGACCGTCCGCCCCGCGGCCCGGTCCCAGGCGCGCACGGAGGCGAGGAGCTCGGCGACCTCGGCGCCGTAAGCGCCGATGTTCTGCACGGGGGCGGCGCCGACAGTGCCAGGAATGCCCGACAGAGCGGCGAAACCGCCCCAGTGCGAGGCGACGGCCCGCCGCACGAGGTCGTCCCAGGTGGTGCCGGCGGTGGCGGTGACCTGCACGCCGCCGCACGGGTCGTCAGTCACGAGGTCGACCTCGGCTCGCGCGTCACGCACGACGACGCCCTCGAAGCCCGCGTCGGCGGCCAGGATGTTGGACCCGCCGCCGATCACGAGCAGCGGTACCGAGTCGGCGTCGGCCTGCCTGACGGCGTCGATGAGCCCGGCCTCGCTGGTGGTCTCGACGTAATCGCCCACCGGCCCGCCCACGCGCAGGGTGGTCAGCTCGGCCAGGGCGGGCGCCGTCGCCGTCGGCGTGCCCGGGGTCCGGCCCAGAGCCTCGACGGACGCCGGCCAGTCGGCGGGGTCGACGGGCTCACGAGGACTGACTGCACCACTGGCGGACTGGCTCATCACTGGCTCCTGGGATCGGATCGGCGCTCCGAGACCCCGGCCGACATCCGACCATGGGGATGCGCTCCGCACGCGATGCGGAGTCTACGAGCGCGGCGGGGCGATCATCACTTCTTGTTGCGGCGCTGGTGGCGGGTCTTGCGGAGCAGCTTGCGGTGCTTCTTCTTGGCCATGCGCTTGCGGCGCTTCTTGATAACAGATCCCATGGGACTCCTCAGTTTGTTCATGCGCCCGGTGGTTCGACCGCGTCCTGGCGTCAACCGCCGACACCGGTCGAGAGCCGGACGAGCACGAGCGAGTACGGCGGCAGGACCACCGGCGCGCCCGCAGGCGCCCCGCATTCCGGCCACACTGGTGACTTGCGTGAGTCTAGCGGGTATCAGGAACCCGTCGACTCCGACTCCTCGTGGCCCCAGTCACCCAGACCGGCGGAGAGGTACTGTCTGACGGCGCGCTCGGGGACGCGGAAGGAACGGCCGACCTGCATCGCAGGCAGATCACCGGAGTGGACCATGCGGTACACCGTCATCTTGGAGACGCGGAGCATGGTGGCGACCTCGGCCACAGTGAGGAAGGAGGGGGTGCTCGAAGAGCCGGAAGGAGAAGGGATGCCCGGTGCCATGGGTGGTGAGTTTCCCGTCGTCGAATGTCGGTGGCGCAGCGGTGTCACCACCGCCGAGCGGGCCCGCCCCGGGGCAGACCCGCCGAGAACAATATAACCTGAGCCACTCGTGCCGCATAGACCATTTCCTCTCACAAGAGCCACTCGCGTCGCAGATCACATTTAGATCACGAAAGTTGACGAGATGAACAGACGACGCGCTTTACCGTCATCGAGCGGTCCAAGCAAGAATGGCCCCGTGCCCGCCTCGCACCCCCGCCTCGGCCCCGACAGCCCGCCGCCCCCTCGTGGAGGGGGCGCGAGGGGCGTACGCGCCCCCGTGACCCGGAACTGGCACGCCCCGACTCCGGCATTCGCCGGACGACGGCGCCCCTCACCCGTCACCGCGCCCCGGGGCCCCGGCGATCCTCGCGGTCCCGGCGAATCCAGGACCGCGAGGATCCTGGCGGTCCTGCAGCGGTGGAACCTGCGCGCCCGCGTGGCACGGGCCGCGCGCTTCACACCCGCCCGCCTGGCCGTCATCGTCTTCGCGGCCATCATCGCCGTGGTCACGATGCTGCTCAGCCTGCCCGTGGCGGCGGCGGACAACCGGCACGCCAGCATGATCGACGCCCTGTTCACGGCGACCTCGGCGGTGTGCGTCACCGGCCTGACCACCGTCGATACCGCGACCTACTGGTCGCCCTTCGGTCAGGCGGTCATCATCCTGGGCGCGGCCGTCGGCGGGCTCGGCATCATGACTCTCGCCTCACTGCTGTCCTTCGCCGTGTCCCGCCACGTGGGCCTGACCCAGCGCATGCTCGCGGCCAGCGAGAACCAGTCGCGCCTGGGCGACGTCGCCGCCCTGCTGCGAGCCGTGATGTACACGGCGATCGGCGCCGAGGCCCTGCTCGCGCTCGTCCTGCTCCCCCGCTTCCTCACCCTGGGCCTCGATCTCCGGCATGCCTGCTGGTACGCCTTCTTCATGGCGCTGTCGATCTTCAACAACGCCGGTTTCGTCGTCATGCCGGAGGGCCTGGCGCCCTACGCGACGGACTGGTGGATGGGTATGCCGATCGTGGTGGGCACCTTCGTGGGCGCCGTCGGCTTCCCCGTGATCCTGGACGTCGTGCGCCATCGACGCCGTCCACGCCAGTGGACGCTGCACACCAAGCTCACCCTGGCCACCTACGCCGCTCTATCGGTCGTCTCCACGCTGACCATCGCCGCCTTCGAGTGGACCAACCCCCGCACCTACGGCGCGCTGCCCGTGGGGGGCAAGATCCTGACGGCGCTGATCAACGGGGTCAATGCGCGCTCGTCGGGGCTGTCCACGATCACCTCCGAGCACATGCGCGAGGCGACCTGGTTCCTGCAGGACGCCCTCATGTTCGTCGGCGGCGGATCGGCCTCCACGGCCGGCGGCATCAAGGTGACGACCTTCGCCATCCTGGTCCTGGCGATCCTGGCCGAGGCCCGGGGCGATCGCGACATCGAGGCCTTCGGACGGAGCATCACCCTGTCGTCGGTGCGTCTGAGCGTGGCGGTCGCCTTCATCGGAGCCTCCATCATCGGCGTCGCGACGCTGCTCATGCTGGAGATGACCAATCTGACGCTGGACCGCATCCTGTTCGAGGTGGTCAGCGCCTTCGCCACCGTCGGCCTGTCCACCGGGATCACGCAGACGCTCCCGACCAGCGCCAAGTACGTCATCGTGGTGCTCATGTTCGTGGGACGCGTGGGCACCATGACGGCGGCCACCGCCCTGGCCATGCGCGAGCGGCGCCGCGTGATCCGCATGCCCGCCGAGCGCCCGCTCATCGGCTGATGATGACTCGCAGCGACTGACGGCGGCTGACGACGATGCGGTACGACGACCTGCTGGAGGAGGTCTCCGACCCGGAGACCATGCGGCTGCGCTCGCTGTCCCTGCGCGCCATCGCGCAGGGCATGTACGACGACGGCGCGCGGCTGGCCATGCGCGCGAGGACCGCCGCCATGACGGGCCGTACCCGCGCCGAGCAGGCCGGTCTGCACCTGAACCTGATCACCTACGGCCCGGCCCAGCAGCTCGTCTCCGCGGCGGTCAGGCACCTGCTGGCGCATCAGTACGACGAGTGCCTGCACGCCGCGCAGCTGGCCGGCGCCCTGTACGAGTTCTCCGACGCCACCGACTACGACCTCAAGGAGTACTGGGAAGTCGTGGGGCTGGCCTACCGGGGTCTGGGCGACGAGCGCGAGATGGACAACGCCTTCATCCTGGCGAGGCTGTCGAGCTCGGATCCCCAGTGGGCATCGCAGTGGTCGTCTCGGGAACCGGCTCAGGAGTCACCGCGCCCCGACTCCCCCGATCCCCCCGAGCGGTGATGCGGGCCTCCGCCTCGGGCGCTCAGGAGGCGCGCGACCGCGCGGGCCGTCATAGCGGCGTCCCGTCGGCCGTACTCGCCGGTGATGATCCGTTCGACGACCGGATCCGCGGCCCGGCCGAGGACCGCCCGTACGAGGGAGCGCCTGCCTTCCGGGAAGTAGCGGTAGACCGTGCTCGACGACATGCCGGCCTCGGCGATGATCTCGTCCATCGAGGCGCCGTCGAAGCTCCGTCGGGCGAAGCAGATCTCCGCCGCCGCCAGGATCCTGGCGACCCGCTGATCTCGGTACGACTGAGTGACGCACGGCACGGCGTCAGGATACGGGGGTCGGCTCGGCGCATTCCGGAACTCACTCCTCGTTCTGCTCCGCGGGACCGAGGTCGCGCGGGTGCAGGGGAAGAATCGGCGCGGGGACGCGCAGCCTTGCAGCAAGGTCGACGATCCCCTCCCTCACGAAGGGCAGGAGATGGTAAAAGGCGGCCTTGTCGGCGAACTCCCGGAGAACATCCTGAGACGGAGGCTCCGGCCCCCAGTCACTGAGTTCGTAGAATGCGGCCATCGTCACGCTCATCTCGACAGGAGCAGGCGCTCCATCAGCGGGCGCCCGCAGGCCGCACGCGAGCGTCGCGAGTAACCCCCGACCATCGTCACGGACCCCGACAGAGGCCTCGAAGGCAACGGGCAGGCCCTCCTCGGATGAGGTCGAAGCGGTATCGTCCGACGCGGAGAGGTCGACCTCCCCCTTCAGCGAAAGCGCTCGGACGTCCATGAGCCTCGCGCGATCCACGAGCCGCTTAACGGCCTCAGAGCCCACGTCCGCCGAGTCCGCTGAGCCCACTGTCCATCACCTCCGCGCGTCGTGTCCGTTCGAGCGAGACGAGGCGTTGCCCTGCAGTCGTGGTGTCGGAGCAGGCCACAACCATTGTTCCATGGGTTGTGACGCGCGGACCGCTGGAGAACATCCGGGGACCCCGTTGTTCCGACTCGATCCAGGCGTTGATGACATCGCACTCGGCACTCGTGGGAAAAGCGAGATCTTCGCGATCGCAGTGGCCCTGAGCCACGGCCCACTCGTGAACATCGTGCCAGGACCATACGCCTCCACCAACGGGGTTCACCGCCTTGGGGAACGTGCGACGACGGGAACCGGTCACCCAGTGCTGCACCGCCTGACGGGTCACCCCGAGTCGCTCTGCGATCTCGGAACGAGTCACGAGATCGGGAACGAGGCGAATGATGCACAGCCCCTTCACCTGCAGCTCCGTCACCGCAGCACGCGCAGCGTCCTCGAACGTGCGCCCCTTGCCGACCACCGTCACGAAGTCGTGCCCCGTGTGATCAGTCCCGGCAGTAGCGTCGAACTCGTCGATGAGCTCATCGACGAGCGCATTGGGAACGGCCTGAACATGAAAGGTCATCTCGAACAGCACAGTCCCATCCCTTCGGCAGTCGCTCGAAGCGAGACGATCCGCTGCCCGCGAGCACGCCCGCTCCATGCACATGAATAGCCTGCCGCCCGAGGATCACGTTGTCAAATGTCAACGTGTTCTGTCGACAACCAATGGTTACGCGGGGCGTCGAGGCTTGGCGGCGCTCCGCTCGGTGAGCAGGTCGTGACGCGCGGGGCACCGTGAGGCGTCCCTCCGAACGCGCCGTGCCGCGGCGGACGGCGACTTCGGGGTGCCTGCGACCGAGAAGGTCGCCCGGGCCTCGCACGGGCAGAACGCCCGGTAGTGCTTTCCCTCGGGGACGATTCGCCAGCCGGCCTCCCGAGCCTCGAGCAGAGCCTTGACGAGGTCCGGCTTCCCCTTCCAGATCTTTCGGATCTCGGCCGGTCCCAGCGCCGGGTCGTCATACGGCATGGGATATCTCGCGGCGGCACGGCAGGGCGATCACGGCGGTCATCCTAACCGCCGCGGTTCGGGGCTCGGGCGAGTCCGTCGTCAGCGAGTACATTGACGCCCTGAGCACAAGGAGCACCGAGCCCGCGCCGTTCGCGCTCAGGACGACACGCACACGCACCACCGCGCAGGAGAACCCATGGCAGCCCCCGTCGATCGCACCGAATCGACCCTCGTCATCGGACTGGGACGCTTCGGATCAGCCGTAGCGGCGACCCTGGACCGCCTCGGCCGCGAAGTCCTCGCCGTCGAGACCAATCCGACGATCGTGCGCCAGTGGACCGGTCGTATCCCCCTCGTCGAGGCCGACGCCACCGACGTGGAGGCCCTCGAGCAGCTGGGCGCCACCGAGTTCGGCACCGCGGTCGTGGGGGTGGCGACGTCCCTGGAAGCGAGCGTCCTCATCGCCGGCAACCTCGTGGACCTGGAGACCCCGCAGATCTGGGCCAAGGCGATCTCACGGGCGCACGGCCGCATCCTGAGGCGCATCGGCGCCCACCACGTGGTCTACCCCGAGTTCGACGCCGGCCAGCGCGCCGCGCACCTGGTCTCGGGGCGCATGCTGGACTATATCGAGATGGAGAAGGGCGGCTTCACCATCGTCAAGATGCGTCCGCCGACCGAGTTGCACGGATTCACCATCGGCGAGTCCAAGATCCGCTCGCGCTACGGCATCACGGTCTTCGGCCTCATGAGCCCCGGGGAGCCCTTCGAGTACGCGACGGCCGAGACCCTGGTCAGCGCGGAGGACGTGCTCGTCGTCGGCGGGGACGCGATGCTGCTGGAGCGCTTCGCCAACCGGGCGTGAGTCCGGGAGCCCGCGGAGCCGGCCCGGCGGCAGCGTCCACCAGCAGGCCGTCGGCACCGGCTCGAGGAGAGGAGGACACGAGGAGGCGCCTCAGCCCTCCTCGCGCAGGGCGTAGGAGAAGGAGTGGGTCCGCCCCACCGCGAGCTCGATCAGGTCGCGCCCGCTGTTGAAGGCGTCGGGGGGACAGGTCATGGGCTCCACGGCGACGCCCCGTCGCCCCAGGTGCTCCGCGGTGTAGACCTGCACCCACGGCGCCTCGGCGCTCATCACCACGGTGCGGCCCGCCTCCCCACCGGTCAGCCGCACCTCCCAGGGGCCCTGCGGCAGGCCCGTGTAGGCGTTGTCCGTCGCGATCCGCCTCACCAGGCGGCCGGCGCGCCAGTCCCAGTCGGTGCCGGTGATGTCGCGCTCGGAGGCGGGCGCCATGCGCTCGTCGACGTCGAGGACGCGCGTGGCCGGCACCTGCAGAATGCACTCGTCCAGTGGCACGGACCGGGTGAGGTAGGGGTGGAAGGAGACGCCGTAGGGCGCCGGTGCGAGGCGGCCGTCCGCCTCGGGGGCGCCGACGACGCCGGGCGCCGGCGACACGCCCGCCCCGAGGCCTGTGGCGGTCGCCGTCACGGTCAGTCCGGTGCGCGCGTCCAGGACGAAGCGCACTCCGATCTCCAGGCTCCAGGGGTAGGCGTACGAGCCCGGCAGTATGAGCTCGAGCTCGACCGAGGAGGCCGCGCGACGGTCATCGGCGCCACCGCCGTCCCCGGTCCCGCCGTCCTCGGCGGCGACCTGGAAGTCGGCCCAGCCCACCAGGCCGTGCAGGGCGGAGCCGGTCTCGGGCTCGTTGCAGGGCACCAGGTACTCCGCGCCGCGATAGGCGTAGCGCGCCCCGACGATCCGGTTGGGCCACGGCACCAGCGTCTTGCCCTGCCAGGCTCCGGGAAGCGAGGCCTCGGCGTCGAAGGGGATGATGAGGTCGCTGCCCGCCCTGCGCAGGTGGACGAGCGTGGCGCCCGAGGTGGCGATGCGGGCCTCGTAGTCCCCGGCGACCAGGTCGATGAGCTCTCCGTTGATCATGATGGTGGGTCCTGTCTCTCGTGAGGCCGGCTCCCCGGTCTTTCCGAACCCGGACGACCGGCACGGCGGCTGATCCCGTCCGCCCCTCTCGGCTCCGGTGCGAACGCCCGACCCAGCATACTGACCGCGGGCGCCGCTCACACGCGCCGGAGCCGACCCGTCACGCCGCGAAGAACCAGGTGCTCACGCGCGTCCACAGCTCCAGCGAGGTCATCATCGCGAGCACCATCTCCTCGGGCTCCCCGGACTCCTCGGCCCCGGCCGTGCCCATCGAGGCGAGGGCCTCCGGAGGGGCGCCGGAGTCGAGAGCGTCGGCGACGGACCTGGGAAGCAGCTCGTAGAGGCACTCCGGGACCGAAAGGGTGGTGAGGGCGCCATCGAGCTCCCACCCGTCGGCCCTCAGGGCCTCGGTGGAGATCAGGCTGAGCGTCCAGGTCCGGTGGGCGAAGCCCTCGGTCAGCGGAGTCGGTCCGCCGAGCTCGCCGGGCTCCGCGCCCTGGTCGAGGCGGCGGGCGAGGTCCTCCAGCTCGATGGCCAGGGCGTCGAGGTCGCCGCTGTCGAGAAGCCCGTAGACCCGCTCGGGCAGGACGCGCGGCCCCAGGTCGACGTTGTAGCGCGGGCCGATGTCGAGCAGCTGGGCGAAGGCCGAGGGCACCTCGCAGTCATCGAGCCCGTAGACGTGGAAGCCGTCCTGCTCGTGCTTGACGAGGGTCGCGCGCCGGGGGCCGATCCAGGCCTCGACACGCCGGCCCGACCCGTCGCCCTCGAAACGGGCGACGTCGAGGTGCCGGGTCGCCCCCGCGGCCCCGTGCAGTGCGGGAGCGGCCTGCGGCGCGATGCCGTCGTCGTCCAGGATCCCGCTTCTGCGCAGGCGGCGAGCGACCCTGTCATCGGGGACCCGCCCTCCCGCGGCCACGGCCCGCACGGCGAGCCACTCGGCATCCCCGAGGATGAGGACGGGGGCGTACCCGCCGGTGTCCAGGTGAGCCATCTAGATCTCCTCCAGGGTCAAGGCCATGTCCGAGAAGCGCAGGGCCGCGGTGTCGCAGGATCTCGTCGGGCAGGAGAAGGTCGCGGAGAAGCCGCGCCGCGAGGCTCCGCTCACCCAGGACCACTGCAGGAAGGTCACCGAGACGGTGTCGTTGATGTAGACGCCCGAGCGCAGCAGGCCCGTGCGGTCGTCCATGTCCCACTCGGTGATGTCGATCAGCTGCGCCCCGGGGATGGAGGACATGATCTGCGCGGTGGAGTCGCGGTGCCAGTCCTCGACGGATGCCCCCGGCGGCAGGTCGGCGACGGTGACCACGCAGTTCTCCGCGAAGCCGGGCGGGCCGGCGCCGCGCGGCTCGGCGCAGATGAGGTCGATGAAACCCGCCGGACCGCCCGGGCTGCTCGCGCCGCTCAGGCCGCCCGGACCGCCCGGGGTGGCGAGGGGCCCGCCGGCGCCCGTGACGGCGTCCGAGTCGGTGGGGATCCACGTGGCGGGGACCGCCATCGCGATGGCGCGGCCCGTCAGCCTCTGCGGCAGGTCCGATGTCGGTCGGGGTGTCATGCGTCATCTCCTGAGTGGTCGGGCGAGTGGGGTGACGAGGCGCCGGGCAACGGGTGCGATGGGGCCGCGCGGGCACGGCTCCGACGGCGCTCCGCCTCCGCGATCCGCGCCAGCCGCCCCTCCCGACGACGGGCCAGGTGCCACTCGGGATACATCCACGCCGGCAGAGGGACCGGGGTGAAGCCCACCATCATCACCAGCATGGAGATCCCGCTCACCACAGCGCACACGATGACGGGAGTCGAGTCGGACCCCTCCGCCGCCATCGTTACGGAGCCGAAGACGAACATGAGCCCCCCGGCCGGGAATATGAGCGAAAGATTGTTCTTGGTCCCCATGCTCGAACTTATCTCCCGGGCGAACTCGCCGTACCCGGTATCCGTGAACATGGCCAACGCCCAGTGCATGATGATCACGAGACCGAAGACGAGGACACCGAACGCGCCCCACACGACATGACCTCCGTCCGTTTGTCCCCATTCCATTCTCCCGCGCGAGCCGGGCCCTAGCCGAAGAGCTTGTGCCAGCCCTTGTTGATGGCATTGCCCACTGACTCTCCGAACTTCGAACCGGCGATGCCGCCGATCGCACCACCGATAATGCCACCGGCCGCGATGCCGATGGGGCCGCCGGCGGCGCCGATCATCATCCCGACCTGGGCTCCCGCCCAACCTCCTGCGTATCCGCCGACCCCCTTGAGCACCTTCGAAGCCCTGGACGCACCTCCGCCAGTGAGCGCCCTCGTGACCTTGGACGCGCCCTGCTGCACCTTCCAGGCGGTCGTGCCACGGGTGTAGGGCTTGTTCACCCAGTTCGAGGCCTTCGTCTTGGCCCACAGCGTGCGCAAGGTCCCCATCTTGTCGCGGTCGGCCGCCCCCCATGAAGGCCCCCGCATTGGGCTGCCCCTTCGGGTAACGCGGATGGAACCTGGAGCTCGTCCCGGCGAATCAGGTAGAGGGTCTCCTTGAGCTCGTCGAACTTCGCCTTCTTCGTCTCGTACTTCTCATCGGAGGGGTCGTCGGGGGAGTGGATGGTCGACCCCGACACGACCAGCTCCGCGGCCGCGGCGTCGGCGACGACCTGAGCCAGCCGGATCTTGACCGAGTTCATCGAGTTGCCGAAGGTGGACAGCGCCGTCGCGAGTGACATCGTGCTCGTCGACAGCGTGTCCAGGGGGCTCCGCTGCGAGGAGCGTGAGGAGAGCGCGGCGTTCGTCGTCTCGCTCATGCAGTCCGAGGCCACCTGGTTGTGGGCCGAGGAGATCGGTGCTGACGGTCGTCGAGATCGTCGTCAGGCCCTGCGCCGCGTTCCAGGCGCCCGACAGCTCGGTGATGACTTTGGCATCAAGGGTGCCCATGAGAGCCTCCCGGGGTCGAGGAGACCACCGACGCGTCGGTGTTGCGGAAGGAGGTGGCGGCCCTCCTCAGGGAGCTCGCCGTCGATCGGGCGCTGGACGCCGCGCCGGACGCCTTGGAGGAGAGGCGGCTGATGGCGGTGGACACCGAGGAGGTCGAACGCCCGACGTCGGGGGCGGCGGGGTAGGACACGGACTCCAGGTCCGCCGCCTCATCGACCTTTCCGACCTGGGCATCAAGGATGTCTGAGTTCACATGCAGGGTGGTCACGCGAGCGTCTTCTTCGACGGGACTCAACGTGCCCGCCCCATCATTCCCCCGCGAAACGGGCCGTCAACAGAACCCGGTGTTGTGGCACACTCGACTCGCGCCGGCCGCGAAAGGGGACATGGATGAGTGCCGACATCGCCGAACCTGCTGAACCCGCTGAGGCAACCGAGACTCCTGAGGCGTCCAGTGAGGCCTCCAGGACCTCCGGGGGCGCCACGACGGGGCACCGGTCGCACGCGGACCCGTCCGGGGGCCACCCCCTCCCCCAGCTGCGCCGCTCCCACTGGTGCAGTCTGGACGGGTCCTGGGACTTCGCCTACGACGACGCCGAGACGGGACTGGATCGGGACTGGCCCTCCCGCGGCGTCGGCGAGCGCACCATCACCGTTCCCCTCCCGCCCGAGAGCGGTCTCTCCGGCATCGGGGAGACCGGCTACCACCCGGTCGTGTGGTACTCGCGCGCGATCACCGCCGACGACCTGGCCCGCGCTGGTCGACCGACCCAGGGAGAGAGGGTCCTGCTGCACCTCGGCGCGGTCGACTACCGGGCGAGCGTGTGGATCGACGGCCGGCTCGTGGGCGAGCACGAGGGCGGGCACGTCCCCTTCGCGCTCGACATCACGCGGGCGCTGCCGAGCGACGGCGAGGACGCCCTTCTCGTCGTGCGGGCCGAGGACCGGCCGCTGGACGCCGGTCAGCCGCGCGGCAAGCAGGACTGGCAATCCGAGCCGCACGACATCTGGTACTCGCGCACGACCGGCATCTGGCAGAGCGTCTGGCTGGAGGCGGTGCCGCGCACGGCGATCGCCGAGCTCGCGTGGACGCCGAGCCGGGCCTGCGACGCCGTCGAGCTCGAGGTGACCGCGACGCGCCCCGTCCCCGAGGGGTCGCGGATCACCGCCCGTCTGACCTTCGAGGGGCGCCCCCTGGCCGAGGTGACGGCGAGGCTGCCCGAGACGACGACGACGAGGCTGACCGTCGACCTGCGCCAGCAGCTGCACGGCCAGCACTACGAGAGGCTCCTGTGGTCCCCCGAGCACCCGCGGCTCATCAATGCCGAGGTCATGCTCTCTCCCGCCAAGGCCCCGCTCGCCGGCGGAACGGCCGCGACCGGCGCGGGCGGAACGGTGCCCGACGTCGTGGCCTCGTACCTGGGCCTGCGCACGGTGGGCGCGAAGCACCGCCGCTTCCTGCTCAACGGCCGCCCCTACTACGTGCGCGGCGTCCTGGAGCAGGGGTTCTGGCCGGACTCGCACCTGGCGGCGCCCGACGACGACGCCCGCCGCGATGAGGTGGCCCTGATCAAGGAGCTCGGGTTCAACGCGGCGCGCGTCCACCAGAAGGTCGAGGACCCGCGCTTCCTGTACTGGGCGGACCGCCTCGGCCTGCTCGTGTGGGGCGAGATGCCCGCGCCCTACGAGTTCACGACGCAGGCGATCACCCGGCTGGTGACGGAGTGGGGCGCGGCGGTGCGCCGCGACCGCTCGCACCCGAGCATCGTCACCTGGGTGCCGATCAACGAGAGCTGGGGCGTGCAGCACCTCGCCGAGCGCCCCGAGCAGCGGGCCCTCAGCCGGACGCTCGCCGACCTGACCCGCGCGATCGATCCCTCCCGCCCGGTCATCTCCAACGACGGCTGGGAGCACACGTACTCGGACATGATCTCAATCCACGACTACGACGCCGACGACCTCGCGGTGACGCTGCGCTACGCCGAGGCGGACGGGATCGACGCGCTGCTGGCCGGCCTTGGCCCCGCAGGGCGGCGCATGACGGTGCAAGGGGCGGTTGATCACGACCTGCCGGTCATGGTCACGGAGTTCGGCGGCATCCGCTACGTTCCGGACGGCGCGAGCGGCTCGAAGGCCGCGAGCCGCGCGAGCGGCTCGGACGAGGCGGACGATTCCACCTGGGGCTACACCACCGCCGACGGGCCCGCGGACTTCGAGGCGCGGCTGCGCCGGGCCTTCGGAGCGATCCAAGCGAGCCCCCACCTGGCCGGCTTCTGCTACACGCAGCTGACGGACACCATGCAGGAGGCCAACGGCCTGACCGACGCGCACCGCCGCCCCAAGATCGATGCCGAGGTGATCCGCGAGATCGTGAGGGCGCCGGTCACCTCCTGAGAACGCGGGTGCCCGGCGGGCGCGTCGGCGGGCCTTACTCGGTCACCACTCGGTGAACGCCGAGCCGAGATCGCGCCACGTCGTGTAGAAGCCGCCGATGGCATTGCCCACCAGTCCCAGCGCCGCCGCCACGAGCACCGCGGTCGCCAGGACCGCGACGACCCTGGCCGCGTACAGTCCGACGCGGGCGACCCGCCCGGGCCCGGCGGCGTCCTCGGACGCGGGCGCCGGCACCAACCGCGGCCCCCACCGGAGCAGCGCTGCCACGCCCACCAGCGCGACGATCCCCGCCACGATCCGCGCGGGCAGGCCCGCGGGAGACGTGGGCCTGATGGCGCTGGAGGCGTCGCCCCTCTCCGAGGCCGGGGTGTCGACGATGCTCGCCACACCGTCGTCGGCGTGCGGACTCGCCGGCGCGTCCAGCCCCACGGCGGACCACAGCCGGGGATCCTGCCCCCACCACTGCAGCAGCGTGCGGAAGCGCTCGTCCCACAGCGGCCAGGCATGGCCGCCGGTCTCCGGCGTGTCCGCCGTGACGGAGTCAGGATCATGGACGGCGTCGGCCATCCGCCAGGCGGTCTGCGCCGAGCCGAGGGGGTCGTCCTGGGCGCCCATGACGTAGAAGCGGGTGTCGCCGGGACTGCTCTCGGCGAGCATCGTGGACAGGGTGTACTTGTCGGCGATCCGGCGGCCCGAGGTGGCCAGGCCTCCTTCGATGGGTTCATTGAAGGCCGATATCACCCCGGCGGAGCCGAACTGATCGGGGTTCTCGATGGCGGTCCATGCGGCGCAGTAGGCGCCCGAGGAGATCCCCATGATCATCCACGCCTGCCGGTCGGTGGAGACATTGGGGAAGGAGGCCCGCACCATGCGCGGGATCTCCTCGGCCGCCCAGGTGCCGACCATGGGCCGGCCCTGCAGGTCGGCGCAGTCGTGCGGGTCGTCGTCCACGTCCAGGGAGGGGATGACGACGATGGACGGCGGGATGCGCCCGGCGTCGATGGCCTCCTGAAGCGACTGGGCCGACTGCAGGCCGTCGATCATGGAGTCGGGGGTGCCGGTGTACCCGTGGAGCTCCTCGATGACACCGTAGGTGCGTCCGTCATCCGGCCGGTATCCCGCGGGCAGGACGATCTTGACCTGCAGATCGATCCCGCTGACCGGGCCGGTCCAGGTCGTCGTCCGCGAGCCGTCGCCCGCATCCGTGAAGCTCGCCCTCCAGGCGTCGGCGGGGACGGCGTCGAGCTGCTCCGCGGTCGCCAGGGGAAGGACGGCGCCCGTACCGGCAGACTGGGACGAGAGCGAGCCGATGAGATCGCCGACGGTCGCGAGGTAGTGCCCCGCGCGATTGACGATCAGCCCACCGACCGCCAGAACCATGACGGCGGGCACCACGACGGCGAGGACCGCGGCGCCCCAGCGCGACACGCGGCCCGCCCGCGGCTGATCCCTCCGCCCGGCGCGCCCCAGCAGCACGGCCCCCAGGAGCACCGCGCACACGAGAAGGGCCACCATCACCGCCAGGAGGTAGCCCGATTCCAGGGAGACACCCTTGATCGCTGTCATGGCGCCAAGTCTGCCAGCCTCGCCGGCACCCGCCGCTGTGCGGACGGTCATGTCTTGCCGGACGCGTCCTGCCGGGCACGTCCCATCGGCGCCGGGATCGGCGCGAGTGGACCCGATTCGTGTCGCACCCCCGTGAGATCGTGGCGCCATGACCATCACTGCGCCGCCCGTGCTGCTGCTCCTCATCGGCGTCTGCCTGGGGGCGGCGCTCGGGTACGGCGTCGCCACGGTCCGCGCCGCGCGCCGCCAGGCGCTCGGGAGTGATGCGGCGAGCACGCTGCGCGCCGAGGCGGCGCAGTGGCGGGCGCGGGCGCACGAGCTGGCGGACAGGGCCGAGCTCGCAGAGGAGCGGGCCGAGCGCGATGGCTCGGTTCTGCGCGCGCTGGCGCCCGTGCGCGCGCAGCTGGAGCAGATGGGCTCCCGGGTGGATTCCATGGAGCGCCGGCGCTCGGCCCAGCACGCCGCGCTCACCGAGCAGCTGCGGGCCGGCGCCGAGACCGATCGGGAGCTTCGCCGGGCGACCACAGCGCTCGAGGGGGCGCTGCGCTCGCGCTCGGCTCGCGGCATCTGGGGCGAGGTCGAGCTGGCGCGCGTGCTCGAGCTGTCGGGGATGATGCCGCACGTCGATTTCGTCGAGCAGCGCTCGGTCGGCGCCGCGGTGGGGCGGCGCGCGGGTGCGGCCACGAGTCGGGAGGGGGCCGGAGGCAGACCGGACGTCGTCATTCACCTGCCCGGGTCCGGTCACCTGGCCCTGGATGCCAAGGTCCCCCTGGACTCCTACCTCAACGCCGCGATCATGAGTCCGGCGGAGGACCGGGCGACGGGGGCGGACGCCGAGCGCCGAAGGCTGCTGGCCGCGCACGCGCGCGCCCTGCGCGGACATGTCGATGCCCTCGCGGAGCGCCACTACGAGCGGCACCTGGAGGACTCCCCCGAGCTCGTCGTGCTCTTCGTCCCCGCGGAGCCCATTCTGTCCGCGGCGCTGGATGCGGATCCGGCGCTGCTCGAGCACGCCCTGGGACGGGGTGTCGCCCTGACCACACCGTCGTCGCTGCTGGCGCTGCTCCGTACCTGCGCCACGGCCTGGGCGCGCAGCTCCGCCGCCGACGACGCCCGCGAGCTGCTCGCACTGGGGCGCACGCTCTACGAGCGCCTGGGCGTCGTGGCCGGCCACCTCGACGCGCTGGGCGCTGCCCTGAGCCGCTCGGTGACCGCGTACAACCGGACCGTCGGCTCGATGGACTCGCGGCTGCTCGTCACCGCGAGGTCATTCAGCGCCCTCGGCGAGGGTCCGTCCTCGCCCGCGCCGATCACCCCCGACGCCGCACAAGTGAGGCAATTCACAAATATTGACCCCGTTCCACCGACCTCTCGCTCGACCGACACGGACGCCCCCCGTCGACGACCGACGGAGAACCAGCAGATCACGGGGGGATAACGGACTTTCGGCCGTTCACGCGCCGCAAACGAGGTATCGGGAACAAAGGTCTTCGCGCCGTGGGACTTGCTGGAAAGGGCATTGCCAGCATCGAGCGGCTTGCTTGCACCACTTCAGATCTTTCCCCGCAATGCCACCTATTGCTACCACTCTCCAAGCACCTGTAGGCAGACGAACCGTGCACGATATAGGGTTTCCCACGTTCCCTGGTACGTAACGAAAAGATCTCTTGCCATGACTACGAGTCTCCTGAGCACCGCCACGATCCGTTCCACAGCCCCCGACGCCGACCTGGACGACGACCTGGACGACGAAGCCCGCGTCACGACCGAGGTCGATCGCGTCATCAGACGCCTGGAATCACTCGCCACCGAGCAGGAGGCCCTCCAGGCGCAGCTCACCGCCCTGCGCGACGAGCGCGACCAGCTCATCCTGCGCGGCCTCGCCCACGGCATGAGTTCCTCCGAACTGGCGGCCAGATCGCGCCTGACCGGGGCCCGCGTCCGCGCCATCGCCGACGCCGCCGCCGCATCCTCGGCGCGTGAGCGTGTGGCCACCGCCGTCGCCCGCCTGGTGGCGCACACGCCCGCCCTGTGCACGACCTACGGCGCGCTGGCCAGCGCCGTCGGCATCGGCTCCGCCAAGGGCGTGGCCTCCTCCCTGGCGTCCAACCCCGACGTCTCCGGACGGGCCGGCGCCCGCGTGCTGCTGCTGCGCTGGGCCGCCCCGACGCTCGGCGGATACGTCATCCCCGACAGCGAGCCGGCCTGGCAGACCCAGGGCGAGGACACCGCCACGCGTCTGGAGTGCCTTCAGGAGGAGGGTCTCGTGACCCGGGTGACGACGCCCGAGGGACCGGCGTGGATCGTTCCCTTCGACAAGGTCTGCGCCGACCACACCCGCCTGACCCAGATCGTCGCCGCCTGACCCGCTCAGCGGGCGCGGTCGGCCGCGGGCCCGCGTCGTCGATCCGCTGCGGGTCCGCCGGCGGCCGCCCTGAGGTCGGCCCGCAGGTTCTTGGGCAGGGAGAAGGACATCTTCTCCGTGGCGGTGCGCACCATCTCGACCTCGCCGAAGCCCAGCTCGCCGAGGCGCTCGATGACTTCGCGCACAAGGATCTCCGGCACCGAGGCTCCCGAGGTCAATCCCACCGTCCTCGCCCCGGTGAACCAGGCCTCCTCCAGCTCACGGGCGTCGTCCACCCGGTGGGCGGCCGGCGCTCCGGCCTCAAGGGCGACCTCCTTGAGACGCACGGAGTTGGAAGAGTTGCCCGAGCCGACCACGACCATGACATCCACGCGCGGGGCGATCGCCTTGACCGCTCCCTGACGGTTCTGGGTGGCGTAGCAGATGTCATCACCGGGCGGATCGGCCAGGTGCGGGAATCGCTCGCGCAGGAGGCGGACCGTCTCCAGGGTCTCGTCCACGCTCAGGGTCGTCTGGCTGATCCACACGACCTTCTCGGGATCGCGCACCGTGACCGCGTCGACCTCGTGGGGGCCGTTGACGACCTGGATGTGGTCGGGCGCCTCGCCCTGGGTCCCCTCGACCTCCTCGTGACCGGCGTGCCCGACCAGGACGATGTCGTAATCACCCTTGGCGAAGCGGATCGCCTGCTTGTGCACCTTGGTCACCAACGGGCAGGTCGCGTCGATCGTCCGCAAGTGACGGGCCTCCGCCTGGGCGTGCACCGCCGGGGACACGCCGTGAGCGGAGAAGATCACGCGCGCGCCCTCGGGCACCTCGTCGGTCTCCGCCACGAAGATCGCCCCGCGCCGCGACAGGGCGTCGACGACGTACTTGTTGTGAACGATCTCCTTGCGCACGTAGATCGGAGCCCCGTAGTGCATCAGCGCCTGCTCGACGGCATCGACTGCGCGGTCGACCCCGGCGCAATAGCCCCGCGGGGCGGCCAGGAGGATCCGCCCGACGTCGGGATCAGCGGGCGGAGCGCTGGTTTGAGCGGTGGGATGATCGGTCACGCGACCACTGTGCCACAGCCCGTCGCGGGCCCCCAGGGGAGAACATGGCACAGTGGTGCACGTGACAGTGCCGACAGAGCCCGCAAAGCCGATAGAGTCCGCAGGACCCGCTGGGCCCAGCGCCCCCCGGCCCGCGCCGACGGCGACCCCGGTCCCGCCCACCGGGACCCCGCTCGCCCGCCTGGCCCGGGACACCACCGCGGACAACCCCTGGCCGCTGCGCCTGCTGTCGTCCAAGATCGACGACTACGTGGCGCGGATGACCCACGTGTGGGTCGAGGGGCAGGTCGTCCAGTTCAACCGCCGCCCCGGCTCGGGCATGCAGTACCTCTCCCTGCGCGACACCGACGCGGACGTGTCGATGTCGGTGTCGATCTTCACCCGCGACCTGGCGGCCCTGGAGACGGCGACGGGCGCTCGAGTGTCCGAGGGCGCGCGCGTCGTCGTCCACGCCAGACCGCGCTTCTGGGCCAAACGGGGCAGCCTGGAGCTGCGCGCCGACGACATCCGACCGGTCGGCGTCGGTGATCTGCTGGCGCGCATCGAGCAGCTGCGTCGGGTGCTGGCGGCCGAGGGCCTGTTCGCCCCCGAGCGCAAGCGCCCCCTGCCCTTCCTGCCGCGCGCCGTCGGCCTCGTGTGCGGCAGGGGGGCCAAGGCCAAGGACGACGTCCTGGTCAACTCCCGGCTGCGCTGGCCCGGTCTGCCCTTCGTCGTCCGCGAGGTCGCGGTCCAGGGCGCGCAGGCCGTGCGCGAGGTGACCGCATCGATCCGCGAGCTGGACGGCGACGCATCCATCGACGTCATCGTCGTCGCCCGCGGCGGGGGCGCCGTCGAGGACCTGCTCCCCTTCAGCGACGAGGGCCTCGTGCGGGCGGCGGCCGCGGCCCGCACTCCGATCGTCTCCGCCATAGGGCACGAGACGGACTGCCCGCTGCTGGACCTCGTCGCCGACTACCGGGCCTCGACCCCCACCGATGCCGCCCGGCGCATCGTGCCAGATCTGGCCGAGGAGACGATCGGACTCGACTCGGCGCGCGAGCGGATGCGGGGCGTTCTGACCGCGCGGCTGGAGGCCGAGCAGCGCGGTCTGGACCAGGTGCGGGGACGCCCCGTCATGACCGACCCCGCCGTCATCGTCCGGGACAGGGAGACCGAGCTCGACCAGATCCGCGAGCGCCTGCGCCGCGGCCTGGGCACCGCCCTGTCCCTGGCGCAGGCGGACCTGCACGCCGAGCGCGCGCGCCTGACGGCGCTCTCTCCCCAGGGGGTGCTCGACCGCGGATACGCCATCCTGCGCAAGCCCGGCGGCACGATCATCACCAGCACCGAGGACGTCGCCAAGGGCGACCTCATCGAGGGCGTGCTCGCCTCCGGGCGCATGGTCGCCCAGGTGGTGGGCGCCACCAAGCCCGCGCTCGACTCCGAGCCGACCCCCGGGACGCCTCCCGGGCCGACTTCGGACTTCGAACCCCGGACCCGCCCCCGGGAGGCGGACAACGTGCAACAATCCACACCATGAGCCTGTCCTCCTCCATCGGCGCCACCGATCCGTCCAACGGCTCGTCCGACGCCAACGCCGATGTCGCGACGCTGTCCTACGAGCGCGCCCGTGAGGAGCTCGTCTCCGTCGTCCAGCGCCTCGAGGCCGGCCAGGTTCCACTGGAGGAGGCTCTCACGCTGTGGGAGCGCGGCGAGGCCCTCGCCGCCCGCTGCCAGGCCTGGCTCGATGACGCGCGCACTCGCCTGGCCGCCGTCGCCGAGCGAGAGAAAGCCCCCTCCTGACCCCCGTCACCTCCACCGCAAGGAGCCATCATGACCGCCCCCGGCCGCCCAGGAACCGCTCTCGTCATCGGCGAGGCCCTCGTCGATGTCGTCATCCGCCCCGACGAATCGCCGACCGACATTCCCGGCGGCTCCCCGGCCAATGTGGCTCTCGGCCTGGCCAGGCTGGGCCGCGACGCCGAGCTCGACTGCTGGATCGGCACCGATGCGCGCGGCAAGGCCGTCCGCGCCCACCTCGAGGCCGACGGCGTGCGACTGACCCCGGGCTCCGACGGCGCCGCGCGCACCTCGACCGCCGAGGCGACCATCGGTCCGGACGGCGCCGCCTCCTACGTCTTCGACCTGAGCTGGGAGCCCCCCTACCCCACCCGCGCCGAGGACGCGGAGCCCCCGCTGCTCGTCCACACCGGCTCGATCGCAGCCATCCTCTCTCCCGGAGCGACCACGGTCGAGAAGGTCCTGACCGACTTCCGCGCCACCTCCACCGTGTGCTACGACCCCAATGCCCGCCCCCAGCTCATGGGGGAACCGGCCGGCGCACGCGCCATCGTCGAGCGGCTCGTCGCCCTGTCCGACCTGGTCAAGTGCTCCGACGAGGACATCGCCTGGCTCTACGGCATCGACGCCTCCACCGATTCCGCGCTCCAAGACATCCTGAACGACTGGCTCACGCGCGGGCCGGCCGTCGTCGTCGTGACACGGGGGAAGCACGGCGCCCTGGCGATGACCGCCTCCGGACTGCGCCTGGAGGTCCCCGCGGGCTCGGACGTCGTCGTCACCGACACCGTGGGCGCCGGGGACTCCTTCATGGGCGGACTCGAGGACGGCCTGTGGGCCGAGAACCTCGTGGGAGCGGACCGGCGCGAGGCCCTGCGCGCCATCGACGCGGCCACGCTCGAGCGCATCGTGCGGCACGCCGCGGCGATCGCCGACATCACGGTCTCGCGGGCGGGCGCGAACCCGCCCACCCGCGCCGAGCTCGAGTCCTGAGCCCGAGCCGTCGACCTCGCGACCCGGGCTCCGCGAGCGCGGGCCCGGTCGCCGGGCGCCCTCGCACGGGCACCCGGAACGGCTGTGGGCTCCCGGGACGCGCCTATCGTCCCATGCGGCGCTCCCGGCCCGCGTAGTCGCGCAGCGCGCGCAGGAAGTCGATGCGCCGGAATGCCGGCCAGTTGACCTCACAGAAGTAGAATTCCGAGTGGACCGACTGCCACAGCAGGAAGCCCGAGAGCCGCTGCTCGCCGGAGGTGCGGATGACCAGGTCTGGATCCGGTTGGCCCTTGGTGTACAGGTGGTCGGTGATGTCCTCCTCGGACAGCGTGGCCGCGACGTCCTCGAGGCTGTCGCCGGTGGCGGCCCGCTCCCGCAGGAGATCCCGCACGGCGTCGGCGATCTCCTGGCGGCCGCCGTACCCCACCGCGATATTGACGTGCATGCGCGTGTCGGCCCGGTCCCCCGGGGTCCCCTCCGCGCCGTCGTCGGCGCTCCGGGGCGCGGCCGTGGAGGCGACGGCGCTGCGCAGGCGCCCGGCGACGGACGCGGGCAGCAGATCGACCGCGCCGACCAGACGCAGGCGCCAGCGGCCGGTGGACGCGAGCTCATCGACGGCGTGGGCGATGATGTCCAGCAACGGGGACAGCTCAGCCGGATCCCGTGAGAGGTTGTCAGTGCTCAGGAGCCACAGGGTGACCATGCGGACTCCGGCGATCTGCGCCCAGCCGAGGAACTCCTCGATCTTGTCCGCACCCCGCTTGTGCCCCTGGGCGGCCCCGAAGCCCCTGGTGCGCGCCCAGCGCCGATTGCCGTCGAGAATGACGCCGACGTGACCGGGCACCCGTTCGGGGTCGATCTGCGCGGCCAGGCGACGCTCATAGAACTCGTAGACGAGGTTTTTCCCTGCCATGCCCCTCCTCCGGGTGCGATCGCCCGCCACGCGCGGGCGCCCGCGGGTTCTCTGGAGCAACGGTAGCGCGGGAATGAGGCGCTCCCCACCCTTCCACACAAACCTACGGTAACGTAACCTACGGAACCGTAAGTTGTTGGCCCGCGAGCTGAGCGAACCCGTCGAGGAGGTCCGTCGATGAGCATCCAGGCTCCCGCGCACGAGACCGTGCGCGCACCCGAGGACGTCGTCGCGTCCAGCGCCGTCGAGGAGAGCACCATGCAGAGCAGCACGAGCAAGAAGCCCTCCCTCACCTACGACGGCTACCCCAAGCCGCACCTGCGCGGTTGGATCCACGCCTGCACCGCGCCCCTGGCGCTGGCCGCGTGCATCGTGCTGACGGTCCTGGCCCCCGGCGCCGGGCGGACATGGGCGTGCGTCGCCTACCTCGTCTCCTCCCTGCTGCTCTTCGCCAATTCCGGCGTGTACCACATCTCCAGCGGTCGGTGGACGCGCCGCGTATCCGTCGTGCTCCAGTCCTTCGACCACTCCAACATCTTCCTGCTGATCGCGGGCACCTACACCCCCCTGTCCGTGGCGCTGCTCAGCACCGGGATCGCCGCGGCCGTGCTGGGCATCGTGTGGGGCGGGGCGCTGCTGGGCATCGTCAAGTGCCTGGTCTGGCGGAGCGCGCCGCGCTGGTTCTCCACGGTGCTGTACGTGGCCCTGGGCTGGGTGGCGTTCTGGTTCCTGCCCCAGTTCTGGGTCGCCGGGGGACCGGCCATCGTGTGCCTGCTCATAGCGGGAGGCGTCCTGTACACCATCGGCGGCGTCATCTACGTCCGCCAGCACCCCGATCCGTCGCCGGAGTGGTTCGGCTTCCACGAGATCTTCCACCTGTGCACGGTCGCGGGGTGGGCCTGTCACTGCGTCGCCTGCTACCTCGCCGTCCTCGGCTGAGAGGCGGGGAGCGGACTGATGGGTCGAGGATCGGGGGCTAAGATCACGAGTTGAACTCGTCGTTCAGTCTAGGAGGACCCATGGCCGAGGAGACTACCGAGCAACAGGGCACCTGGCTCACGCAGGACGCTTTCGACCGTCTTACCGAGGAGCTGCGCCGCCGTAAGGACACCGACCGCAAGGAGATCGCGGCGCGCGTCGAGGCCGCCCGCCAGGAGGGCGACCTGCGCGAGAACGCCGGATATCACGCCGCGCGCGAGGAGGCCGGACTCAACGAGGCCCGCATCATCCAGCTCACCGACCTGCTCGAGAACGCCCAGATCGGCGAGGCCGCCTCCGACGGCTCGGTCTCCGCCGGAACGATCGTGACCGCGAGGGTCGCCGGCAAGGAGCAGCGCTTCGCGCTCGGCGGACAGGAGATCACCGCGGACGTCCCCGCGGGCGTCAAGGTCTTCTCCCCCGATGCTCCGCTCGGCAAGGCGCTCATGGGGCACAGGGCCGGCGAGACCGTCACCTACGCCGCCCCCACCGGCAAGGAGATCGAGGCGGAGATCGTCGACGTCACCACGGTCTGAGACGACGGCCGGCGGTGCCGGCCGTCATCGGGCACCGGCACGTATTCCCACGCCCGCGGCTCGTACGAGCGAGCGCGTTCCGGGCGCCCGTCCCGCGGACGGCGGGGACGGTAGTGTGACCGCCATGAAGAACGCGCCCTCTGGGATCCCGTCCCGAAACCCCGCGATCCCCGGCCGCGAGACCGGCCTGCTGCCGGATCCGGGCGATCACGTCGTCCTCGGCGGTCCTTTGGACGGCCCCTGGCCGGAGGGCACCGAGGTGATCCACCTGGCGGGCGGCTGCTTCTGGGGCGTGGAGCGGATCCTGTGGCGTCTGCCCGGCGTCGTGGCCACGGCCGTCGGATACATGGGCGGCACGACGCCGAACCCCACCTATCAGGAGGTCAGCACCGGGGCCACCGGCCATGCCGAGACGGTGCGGGCGGTCTACGACCCCGCCGTCGTCGGAGCGGGTGGCGAGGCGCTGCTGCGCGCTTTCTGGGAGAACCACGACTCGACCCGCCCCAACAGGCATGGCAACGACGTCGGCACCCAGTACCGCTCGGCCGTGTGGACGACGACGCCCGCCCAGGCCGCCGCCGCCCACGGGATCCGCGACCTGTTCCAGAGCGAGCTGACCCGCCTGGGTCTGGGCACCTGCGTGACGACGATCGGACCGGTCGACGGGCTGTACGCCGAGTTCGGCGGCCCCTTCTACCTGGCCGAGGACTATCACCAGGGGTACCTGCACAAGAATCCGGGCGGCTACTGCAACCACGGCCCCAACGGGGTGACCTGCCCGGTGGGCGTCGCGGATCTGCCCGCCCAGACCGACGTGCTGCCGCCCGAGACGGCTCCCGATGTCTGAGCCGGGACCGACCGCGCCGCGGACCGGCGACGAGGAGGCCGAGCGAACCGAGAGGGCCGAGTTCCGCTGGCGTGCCGCCGACGAGCTGCTCACCGCGCTGGCGGCCTCCCCGGCGGCGCACCAGCGCCTGGCCGACGTGCATCGCGCCACCAAGCGCGCCGAGGCGCTCGGCGTGCCCGCGCTCTTCTCCGGGGACGTCGACGACGAGGGCGGGGCCGCGCCGGGGACGCCCGAGATGTCGCCCCAGGAGCGCGCCGAGGTCAACGGCCTGATCGACGTGCTGGCGTCCTCGGCCCTACCGCTGGCCGCGGAGCTCCTCGAGCGCCTCGACGCCGAGCGGATCCGCCCGGAGCTGGTGGGCCTGTCTCGTGCCGGGCTGGGCTCGGCCCTGACCGTCCTCGAGGAGGCCCATCGTCAGGGCTCGTGGCGCGCGCTGCCGGATGAGGATCTCGCCGGGCGCGGCGCGGCGCTGTCCATCACGGTCGAGGCGATGGTCAGGACGAGTCCGCTCGCGCCCGAACGCGGTGAGACGAGGCGCGTCGTCGCCGTCCTGCGCCGCATGCCGAAGCGAACCGTCACCCGATTCACCAGGGTGTGGAACCCGCTCCTGCTGCGGACCATGCTCTCCTTCGGCCTGCGCACGCTCCGCAAGGAGGCCGCCGAGGACGCCGCGCACGCGAGCGGCGCCTGAGCGGCTCCGAGGCGCTGCCGGCCGGACCGATCTCGACGCGGAACCGGACCGATCTCGACGCGGGGGGGGACGACCCGTCATGCGCCCAGAGCCAGGTGCGCGGCGACCCCCAGCATGACGCAGCCGACGAGCACGTCCGCCACTCGCCACGTCCGGGGGCTGGACAACGGACCCGACAGGGCACGTGCTCCGAGCCCCAGCCCGGCGAACCAGAGGACGGAGGCCGCGCCGGCGCCGGCCGCGGCCCACCAACGGGCGGACCCGAAGTTGTTGGTCACCGTGCCGAGCATGAGGACCGTGTCGAGGTAGACGTGCGGGTTGAGCCAGGTCAGCGCCAGCGTGGTCGCCGCCACCGAGGCGGCCGGGCGCGCCGCCGACTGCTCCAGAGCCCCGGGGCGCAGCGCCGAGCGGAACGAGGTGAGCGCGAAGGCGACCAGGTAGATCACCCCTCCCCAGCGCAGCACCTCGAGCACCCAGGGGGCCATGCCGGTCACGATGCGGATCGCCCCGGTTCCCACCGCGATGAGGACGAGGTCGCTGAGGGCGCAGATCGCGACGACCAGCCCGATGTGCTCACGGCGCACCCCCTGTCGCAGTACCCAGGCGTTCTGGGCGCCGATGGCGACGATGAGGCCGAGCCCGGTGCCGAAGCCGGTCAGGGCGGGGGCGAGGTCGAGCGATGCGGGCAGCCCGGCCGGAGCGGACGTGGCCGAGGCGGCGGAGGCGCCCGTCCGGGCCGAGGTCAGGAGAGCGGTCAACGAGACGATCATGCGCCGAGGTTAAGCACGGCGCACTCATGAAGGCCAACGCGATATTCTTCAATTCATGAAGCCGTCCTTCATGCATCCGGATCAGCTCGCCGCCCTGGAGGCCGTCGCCGACACCGGCGCCTTCGAGGCCGCCGCCCGTCGGCTCGCAGTCTCGACTTCGGCGGTCAGCCAGCGAATCCGGGCGCTGGAGTCCGCTCTCGGTCGCGTTCTCGTACGACGCGGCTCCCCCTCCACCCCGACGCCCGACGGCGAGGTCGTGCTGCGCTACGCCCGCCAGCAATCACTCCTGGCCGCCGAGATGGCGGCCGAGCTCGACCTCGACGGGACGACCGACCCACGAGCCGGCACCGGAACAGGCCAGGCGGAACCGGTCGAGCTGGCTGTCGCCGTCAACGCCGACTCACTGGCGACCTGGTTCCCCGCCGTCCTGCACGAGGCCGCCGCATGGAACTGCCGTCTCCGCCTGGTCGTGGCCGACGAGAGCCGCACCTCCGAACTGCTGCGATCGGGGCGGGTCATGTGCGCCGTGTCCGCCTCGGGTGCGCGCGCGGCCGGATGCCGGGTGGAGCGCCTGGGAACGACCACCTACGTCCCCGTCGTCGCGCCCGGGCTCCTGGTCGCCGGGGCCACGGCCTCCTCACTGCCGGTGGTCCGCTTCGACGCCGACGACGATCTGCAGGACCTCGCCCTGCGCGCGGCGGGCCTGCCGGTGCCCGCACCGCGCGCCGTCGTCCCCACCACCGCCGGGCTCGCCGCGGCCATCGAGGCCGGCCTGGGCTGGGGCATGCTGCCCGCCGGCCAGCTGGACGCGCACCCGGGCCTGGTGACCGTGCCCGGGCTGGCCACCCTGGACCGTGCGCTGTTCTGGCACCGATGGTCGATCGCCTCGGCGGGACTGGACCGG
>ERZ773008.298-NODE-298-length-35326-cov-4.144566_pt1 | contig 35326 bp, 36 predicted proteins | sample MGYA00580664_ERZ773008 | MGnify/ENA primary metagenome ERZ773008 (study PRJEB29015, sample SAMEA2738016) | human oral metagenome | biome: human oral; feature: human-associated habitat; material: dental | place: China | collected 2048 ...
CCGTCATCAAGTGCGTCTTGCCTGTGCCGGGATTGCCCATCAGCACGAGGTTCTCGTGCCTATCGATGTAGCTGCAGCTGGCCAGTTGCTTGATGAATTCCGGTTGAATGTGCTGCAGACACGATAGGTCGAATTCTTCCAGCGTCTTGTGCAAGGGAAAGTGTTCCCTCTTCACGAGCGCGAGGCCGAAGGATTCAGGAGGTGCAGCAGACTGCCGTGCGGCAGGCATCGTAGGGACGCCCAGGCAGAGGTAGGAGTGTGCCGCGAGTGCCGCATAGCTCTCCTGCGGTATGGCGGTCTTGCCAGTTCCCTCCTTGACAGCGCCACGCGCATTGTCGAAGAGGACACGGCGCGGTGTACCGCCGAAGAAGGCCAAGGCTTGTATGAGGCCTTCGAGGAAGGCCTCGGTGTTCTGCCTGCGGAAGCACACGGTGAGGAGTTGTAGGCGGTGTGCAACTGTAGGCAAGGCGGGCGCAGAAGAGGTGCACTTTCATGCGTTCCTCCCGCGTTCCGCTTATCCATATCCGCGTGCCACGTATGCGCCTTTACCGAGTCGCGATGCGCTCTGATGATAAATTTCCTGGCTACCGGTTCTTCACATGCTCTTTTATACCATTTTCATAATTCTATGAAGCAGTTGAAGTTTCCTGCACAATATATCTTAAGGATTCACGGATAAATTCAGCCGCCCAGCTTCACGCATCTGTACAAATCTGGGCGACTTCATTTTATCAGTGGTTCCTTAAAATGTCATAAAGCACATCAACATCTCCATCTTCGAGCAGTTATCAAAGGAAGGATGCAGAAACCTTAAGAACCTTTAACTCCCCACACAATCTTATCCTCCGCATCAATATCCTCACCCGTCTGAATCTCCATCACCTTCAAGAGCGTTTCCGCACGAATCGTATGAAAAGACCCTCTCGGAATCCTTACCGTCTGCCCCTCGGCCACTGCAAACTCATTGCCGTCGAGCTTCACCCAGCCGTGCCCCTCAATCACCGTCCATGTCTCATCGCGGCGCTCGTGCAAATGATAGGTGAGCGCTCGCCCCGGACTTAGTGTGATCTTGATGGTCAAACTTTCCGTCTCCGCATCGACAATCTGAAACTCGCCCCATGACTTTTCCGTATACATCACGGGTGTATGAAGTCGCTCTGCATAAGGCTTCATTGCGCTGGATCGCTCCTTGTCCGAAACGAGGATCCCCTCCGGACTTGCAGCCACTACGACATCCTTCAACCCCATGCAAAGGATGGGTATCGGCAACGTATTCACTACATGAGCATTCCTGCAAGTCTCGTCCATCGTGACGCGACCAATCGTATGTTCCGGCATCACCTCAGCGAGCGTATTCCATGTGCCTATATCAAGCCAAGTGCCACTGTAGCGCTGAACTGTAATATTTTTCTCTTTCTCAACTACAGCATAATCAAAGCTGATCTTGGAAAGCTCTTCATAGCGGTTGAAAAGATCCTCGTAATCCGTATAATCCAGCAACTCACGAGCCTTATCGAGCGCATAGCCAAGCTTGAACGCGAAGACGCCGCTGTTCCACAAAGCGCCCTGTTCGATGTATTCTGCAGCCTTCTCCTTATTCGGCTTCTCTTTGAACGACTGCACCATACTCTGCGACTCTTGCGAAACAGGCATGATATAGCCATACTTCTCGCTCGGATACGTCGGCTCGATTCCCATCAAGACAAGATTCGCAGAACCTTCTCTCTCAGCTTCCTGAAGCAACTGCACAACGGCACGAAAATATCCCTCATCGACATAAGGATCGGCAGGACAAATCGCCACAGCCTCATCAAGCGGAACACCGCGCACCTCATGCAAATAGGCGGAGACCAACGCTATCGCAGGAAACGTATCGCGCCGGCACGGCTCTACCGAAATGTTCACACCAGAACCAAGCTGACGGCGAATCAATGAGACTTGCTCGCGACCTGTCGCAACAGTGATGGGCGTATCCGGCGCAACGCACTGCACTTGGCGGCAAACACGCTGAATCATCGATTCCAGCGTCCCATCCTCACGCCTCAAAATACGGAGAAACTGCTTGGAATAAAGATCATTGGAAAGCGGCCACAAACGCTTCCCTGCTCCGCCGGAAAGTAAGACGATCTGCATAATATTCTCCTTTGAGCTACTTAGTTCAGTTTTGCTTTTCCTCTCCAGAAATATTGATCTGATATTTCAGCAAGGCAAAACATTTCACATTTCATAATCATCTGGTTCAAATTTTCGTTAGTATTTACACCTTTTAGTACAAGAAACACTATTTAACCACCATTCAGCTTTAATATACTTTATAACACTTAAGCATCAGGAATTAAATCCTCTGAGAAATTTATCTCTTTTTCACCAAATTTCTCAAGGATTTCTGCTTTTAAGTTCACCAATTCATCTTCATATTCCCGCGTTAAAAGGTTGCGTCCTGCCTTTTTATTTATACTAATTAAACGCTCCAGAATTTGCATTCTTACAGCATACCACTGCTTATCTCTAAATTTCGCTGGAACACCATCCAACAAACCCAAAGCCTCGTTATTTTCTTCACTGTAATAACCGAGAAATCGTGCCTCGATGTTTGTTAATATATGCAGTCTTTTACCCTTTAAAATACTTTTTAACTTATATATTTTATTTTTTATCTCCTCAGGATCACAATCCCCCAGGTGTAAATTTAATAAGCATAATGCCACATCGTATGATCTGGAATCATATTCTAGCGCCTTTTATGAAGTGGTAAACTAAAACTGGACACGGAGAGGGTATAAATCAGACACCGTTTGTAGTATTCTGTACACAGGATAACAAGCGGTGGACAATTTAGCTCTCTGATGCGACAGGAGGTTGCCACATGAAGTACACGAAAGAACAAAGGTTGGACATAGGCCGTCGGATTTACGACGGCGAACTCACAAGATATGAAGCAGCAGAAGAATATGAGCTCAGCAACGAAACGGCGCGAAATTATATGCGGCAGTACCGAAATGCCAACCGACTCCCTCCGAAAAGAGGAACGCAGAGCAACTGCGGTCTTGCCAAGATGAAATCCAAGCCGACACCCGCAGGACTGGAAGACCTCCAATCCATGACGAAAGAAGAGCTGATTAACGCCCTTGTGATGGCTAGGATTACGGAAGCGCGCTTAAAAAAAGGCTATCTGGCGGAAGGAGTTGGTGCGGAAAAGAAGTTCATTCCTATCGGCAAGAAGAGTACCAAGTAATCGTGGAGCTTTCCGGGGACTTCCCTATCCAGCTGCTCTGCGAAAAGATGGGCATTCCACGCAGCAGTTTCTACAATTGGAAGAAGAGCGTTGAAAGTCCATCGGAACAGAAGAAACGGCTTGCACAGAGCATCGAGTTGTTTCAGCAATACCATAGCCGTTTTCCTTCTCACGGTTATCGTTGGTTGAATGCCAAGATCAGGTTGGACAAGGGAATCGTCTTTTCCGATCCCTATGCACATAAATGCTGCAAGAGAGCTACAACGAACTCCTGCCCATGTATAACATCACTAGATCCATGTCCAGAGCCGGCACGCCAACGGACAATGCCGCCATGGAAGCCATCAACGGATGGGTAAAGGCCGAGTTGTTTACGGATCTGCACATCACATCTGCAGACGATGTCCCCGGGCAGGTCACCGAATATATTCGATTCTTCAACGAAGAGCGTCCCGCATACGCCCTTGGATACCTTACGCCAAAGCAGTATAGGGAACGGTTCGCGCCCAAGCGCGGAAGAGCCGACACTTGATAAGCGGTCATTGTGAATAGATTCCGTAGACATCCAAACCAGCATAAAAATCTCGGTCTTCAACGGTTGTCTAACGCTTCGATAAGGTTTGTCTGATATTCAGGTTTCCATGACTATTTTTGGAATTTTTGTGTCCAGTTTTTGTTGACAAGTGCAAAAACCTCCAATGCAACATGCTCATGCAAGGAATCTACAACAGGAGGATCGAAAGAAACATAGGCACATTTTTTTGCATGGATACAGCCGTCCACATCTTCTTGTAATCTCGTGCAAAGAAAAGAACGATATCCGCCTTCTGAATCGGAATAATGTCACAGGTAGCGATATTATATTCTTCTTCCAATATTTGTTTCAAAATACGATATGGTTCATATACATTATCTCGACCAATAGCGTCTTCTCCAAAAAATCGATTTTGAAGTTGTCCTTCGTAGAAGGGAACGATGCTGATACTTTTTTCATATACTTCTCCATACAACGGACAAACATCCGTGTCAACAATCAACACAGATGCTTGTCCACTTCCAAGAATAAGAAAACATTCAATCGATCGCTGCCAATCCCTCAAGAAAAATATGCTTTTATATGTTTGCAGACCTCTTCAATCTCCACATCCTTCAGTTGCGCTGCCGACGGAAGCCAAAGCCCCTTGCGTGAAATCTCTTCCGTCACAGGGTAGCTTCCCTCATAGCCGTAGGCGGGCTCTGCATGAAGGGGCGGATAGAAATCACGCGATCCGACACCATGCTCCTTCAGATAGATCTTCAGACCTTCGCGATCCTCTACGAGGATATCGATGAACCACGGCGTCGTATTGTCATAGTTCGTAGGCACAAACTCAATTTGCTTGACATCAGCAAGCAGTTTTTCATACAGCTTGCCAATTTCCTTCTTGCGTTCGACACGATATGCAAGCTTCTTCATCTGCTCCAAGCCAACAACAGCTTGCAGATCCGTGAACTTGAAATTCCATCCCTTGATGAGATAATGATCCATGCCGCCCTGCGAGCGACCAAAGTCGCGAATCTTCTTAATACGATCGAAAAGCTCCGCATCGTCTGTTATGAGTGCACCGCCCTGCCCTGTCGTAATGACTTTCGGCGCACTGAACGAAAAGCTGCCAATATGACCAAAAAGCCCAAGATGCTTTCCATTGACACGTGAACCAAGGGATTGTGCAGCATCTTCAATCAGCCAAAGCCCTTTTTCCTTGCAAAACACTGCAAACTGCTCAATCTCTTCCGGATAACGTCCATTGATGGTCACGAGTATGACAGCCTTCGTCTTCGGTGTGATTGCCGCCTTCATCCTCTCAAAATCCATGCAGAGATTCCGACGATCAATATCAACAAAGACAGCCTTCGCACCGATCAACTCTGCAGAATTCGGCGTCGCAACCATCGTATAATCAGGTACGATGACCTCGTCATCCTTCTGCACGCCACAAGCCATCAATGCGATTGAAAGACTTACCGTACCATTTGCAACGACGGAGCAATGCTTTGCCCCTGTATATTCGGCGATGCGGTCTTCAAACTCACGCGTCTTGCGAAACTCCGTCACCCAGCCGCCAGATTTCATATACTCATGTACTGCATTTGCTTCTGCCTCGTCAAACCACGGCTCCATTTGATTGATGAACTTCTCCATGATATCCCCTTCTCATCGAATAAAATAATCCCAACGCTTACTTTAACTTATTTTGAATACAGCCAATCATCTCGCCCACATTTTTCAAATGTGTCAATTCACCAAATGCAAACTTAATACCAAAATGCTTCTCAATAGCCACCACCAAGCGAATTTGAGCTAACGAATCCCAATCCTCAATGTGTTCAGCATTCGTTTCATTTGTTACCACAATATCTTCATCATCGAAAATATCATGGAAAATTGGTTGAAGGTTATTTAAGATTTCTTCTTTTGTCATGAAAACCACTCCCTATATCCTTTGACTAATTAAAAACCGTCGCCACCCGTCACAGGAATATTGACTCCTGTGATAAAGGTATTCGCATCTGAAAACAGATATTCAATCACCCCTGCAACATCCTCTGGCGTCACATTTCGCTTTGCAGGATTATTGGTAGCGCTCTGTTGAACAACTTGCTCATGCATTTTCTGCAGGAATTTCGTTTCCATCATCGACGGAGATACCATATTGATTTGAATGTTCTTCGGAGCATACTCGGCGGCAAGCGCTTTCCCAAGCCCCATCAGCGCGTATTTTGCCATGACATAACTTGACAGGTATTTGGGCGGCATATTGATCGTACATGAAGAAAGACTGATCACAATCTTCCCCTGCTTTGCCTTCGTCATCTGCTTAATAAACGCCTGCAAAACAACGATAAGAGCTCTGCATTGAACGGTCATTTGTCCATCTGCATCACTCCAGTCAATCTCCGTAAAACGCTGATTCTCAATCGGCACTGCCGGAACATGGAGGATATGTGTCGGCACAAAGCCATTCGATTTTAGTCCGTTGGTAAAGGTCTCCGTGCTCACTTCATCACGAAAATCAGCTTGTACCAATCTCATCCGCGCAGGAATCTCCTGCGCTATATTTTTTAATTCTTCCACATTACGAAAATACTGAGCGACGATCTCGTCGTCTTCCTGCCACCTATGCCCCCGCAGGAACGCACAGCAAAGATCGGACGATGCCCCAAGCAATAAATATCGTTTTCCCATCAAAGCACCCCCGCTTCAATTCTCGCCTTGGAAACTTTTTTCCCATCCTGATTACGAATGACCGCCTTGACAACAATCTGCCGCACGCTGTTATTTTTCTCCGTAATCTTGCCCTCTACGCGAAGTATATCCCCGATAAATACGGGATGCAAAAAGTCGCTATGTACACTTTGCAGCAAACAACGCTCTCCGGGAAGATATTCCCCTGCAAGACAGCTGTAAAGCGATGCAGTCAGCATCCCATAGACGACACGATCCTGAAATCCATGCGCCCGTGCAAAATCCGCACTCACATGAAGCGGATTATTATCGCCGGAAACAGCACAAAACTGCTGCATCATATCAACTGTGACCTCACGCGTAAATTCCGCAGACTGTCCCACAAAAAGTTCTTCGTAGCCAGAACAATTCATTTAGAGACCTCCTTCAACGCAATGAATCGCCCCTGTTTCTCATATCCTTCGAGATTCAGCTTCCAGACAGTATCATCCCCATCCTGCATAATTTTATCAAAGCCAAAGGTCGCATAGAGATCCGCAACCATCTTATTCTTTGCCGTCTTATAGTAATAGCCGATCAATTCTTTACAGCCATCAGCCGCAGCACGTTCTGCAACGGCATCAAGCATCATCTGTTCCATTCCCCTTTTCAGAACACGGCAGCTCATCAACCACAAACGAATATGCAAGGAATCCCCTAGCTTTTCACCAATCACCACAGAGACCAATCCATTATCACCAAATTTATCTGTTAGTCTGCCATATAAGGTAATATATTGCGGCTCACCTGCCATCTGCTCAATATCCGCACGTGTATAGCGACGTGTCGTCAAGTTAAACTGATTGGATTTATTCGTTAGTTGAGCAATTCGATCAAAGTACATCGGCTGAAACGCGTCAATCTCAGCTTCCATACGAAGTGTTTTCAGAAAGTCGTCATAGCTTTCTATCGTCCCTGCCAATTCTCTTCTTTGCTTATTTTCCATATAGGAAGAATTTCGCTTGCGATCATCTTCAGAGATCGTCACCGGCTCAAAGTAGCCTGCCCCCTCAATAGCTCGAATATAGGAAAACACATCCACGGGATCGACTTCGGGCACAGCTACCTCCGGCATAGTATCACGGACAATCTGCCGCTCTGCAGGGTTATCATCAATGAACACAAGACTGTCCGTTCCGATATTGATTTCCGCAGCAATCGCTTCGATATTACGATTCTTTGGCTCCCAATTGGCATGGAAAGAAACAAAATCATCTACATGAAGCACGCTGTCGGGGTGGTTAAAGCCAGTCTTGGCAACATCCTCCTCATTTTTCGAGCAAACCGCCAAAATAATGCCCCGATCCTTAAGCCCTAAGACATACTGCTGGAATGCTGTATATGCTTCAGCCATCGGCGTTTCGTGACCAATCTCAATATTCTCCATGCCATCATCACCAATGATGCCACCCCAAAGAGTGTTATCCAGATCCAAAACAAGACATTTTTTATTTTTTCCCAAAATCCCCTTGATTATTTTTGCTAAACCAAGCGAAACCTCGGGAATCACATCATAGTTCATCGCAAGTTTATAGGCATAGTACTGAAAACGGTCATGCCATTTGGAGAGACCAATGCGTGCCGCGAGTCCATGCAAATCATGTAGATAGAAGTTGTCACGAGAGGCAGCATAGTCCGCAAAGGAAAGATTGATACGCTCAATGAAACGGCTCATCCCATAGGCTTCCACCGCATCCAGACTTCCAAGCTCCATCTGATAGGAGAGCTCCATATTATTCTGAATGATGACAGCAGAAGGATACCGCTCCGCTAATTTCTCCCAAATCTGTGTAAAGCGGTTCATCTCCGTTTCAAACTTTTCTGCAACCACTGTTCCAGTATCACCAAGCGCAGGGAAACTAAGGATATTTACCACACTGGTAAACACGACGATGATTTCCGGCTGAAACTCATCCATCTCCGGATTGCCAAACACCGCATCCTCGTAATACTTATTATATTCGGATTGATAAAATTGAGGCCGAACCCCTTCATATAAGAGAAAGAGCTCAAGTATATTCTCTACATCATCTGTCGTAGAGCCGCAGAGAATGGCAATACGTTTGTCTATATAATCTACATAATCTCGCGCTAAAAGTTCTCGTCGGATGCTTTTCTGCTTGCGCATCAGCAAATTATTGTCATACGGGTATGTAAATATTTGAGACAAGTCCATATTACACCCTCCCCACCAATTTCTCTATTCGCATCTGTTAAAAATCGCGAGTCTACTTCTTTTGAAAGGACAAGAATTCCTGCTCCTTCGCTAAAATTTCTTCACGATTTCTTGGCACCATCGCTTTCGCAGGATTTCCCAGATACAGATACCACTCTTTTGTTGATTTGTTAATCAGAGACAACGCTCCGATGGCTGTTCCTTCAGCTATGGTAACATCCGGTAAAATGACAGTATTAGAACCAACAATCACATGTTTTTTTATGACGACTGCTGCCACTCTGCACTTCGGTCGGAACTGAACAGGGATCGTCGCATTCCCAAAACCTTCCAGGAAGTCGTCCGATCCACAAACAATACGGCAGCCCGCAGCAATACCGCAATAATCACCAACTTCAAAGTACGCGGCCTTCCCACCAATAACAGAACAGGAAGGAGATATATGGCAATATTTTCCGATTTTCACACTGGTCGTAAAGTAACAGAAATCATCAATAATGACATTATCGCCGATTTCCACCTCACTTGGGTAGCGGAAATATACATTGCGCCCAATTTGAACGTTCTTGCCAATCTTCTTGAATTTATATTCCAAATCCGTATACGGCATAGCTGCACCTCCGAAGATCAGATACGAACCCGATCCGTCTCAGCACCAAGATAGGGGCCATTCTTAATCTCCACGACCTGTGTTCCGTCTTCCAATATTTTATAACCATGCGCACCATTGAGCAAGACCAAGATTTCGCCCTGTTTGACAACAAAGCTTTCCAGCAAAGTGTGTGCTTCATCCTCATCGAAAATATTTGCTTGAATCGAACCTTTTTGAATGACAAGCACCTCTTGTGTGCGTTCAACCGTACGCTCTACAAGATTATGCTGATGTGCGAGCAAATCCTTGCCCGCTTCGTAGCGCCATGTCCCAACTTGAATGAAGTCCGCGTCATCCGAGAAGAAGCCCAGACCATCCTGAATATCGTCCGCTGTAATATGTTTCGCCAAAATCTTCCCACTTGGGGACTGTACCATTTTCATTCATATACCTCATTTCTACAAAACTGTACAAACACAGACTATTTTTCAGCAATTTTCAAGATACCACTGCACTGTCTCGCGAATTCCCACTCGGAAATCCTTCTCCGGACGCCAACCGAGGAGTTCCGCCCCCCTGCTGCCATCCACGGTCTTATACGGTGCGCCATCCGGCTTTGTGGGATCGAGTTTCAGTTCGCCCGTATATCCCACATCCTCCTGAATGAGTTTCGCCATATCGATAATAGAAATTCCCTTACCTACACCGATGTTCACCGGCTGCTCCGAACGCGGCGCATCAAGTCCCCGCACCATCGCTTCTGCACCATCATCGACGTAGAGCCATTCACGTACGGGCTTTCCCGAACCCCACACAATGACCTCAGGAAGGTTCTCTCGCTTTGCCTTGACAATCTTCATGACGAGAGCGCCGAGCGCATGAGACCGCTCCTCCTCGAAGTGATCTTCCGGACCATACATATTGGAAAGAATCAGATTAAGTGAGTCAAGGCCATACTGTTTCTCGTATGCCCAGGCACCGACCCATGAGGTCTTGCGTGCATGACCATAGACCATCACGGATTCATGAAGCTCGCCTTCCCAGAACTCACTCTCTTTAAAGAACGTGGCGCGTGCCGGATAGGCACAATTCGAAATGGGATTGACCAAGCGTCCAACGGAAAACTCCCTGCACGCCTCCAAGAGATTGATCGTCATCAGGAGATTGTTGCGGAAAAGCTCGGCAGGATGCTTATAGCCAAATTGGATACCGCCGACATAAGCTGCACAGTTAATGACCTTTTCCGGCTTCACTTCTTTAAATAGCTTTTGAACGGCAGAGAAATCCCTCAGATCTGTCCCCATCGAAAGCGATGTCGGGTGAAAAACCAAACCGCGTGCTTCCAATTTTTTAGCCACTCGTTTTCCAAGGAAACCCGTTGCACCTGTCAATAAAATCATTTGTGATCACCACCATAATTATCAAACTTCATATCATAATCCATCATGATCTCCACAAGACGTTCGAAACTCGTCTTGTTCGTCCATCCAAGCTTCTCTTTCGCTTTGGTTGGATCGCCCCAGAGGAACTCAACCTCGGCAGGGCGGAAATACTTCGGATCCACCTCAACAAGAAGTCGATTCGTCTTGCGGTCATACGCCTTTTCCTCGACTCCCTCGCCTTCCCATGCGATATCCACACCGATATGACGGAACGCAAGCTCCGTAAACTCTCGTACCGTATGCGTTTCTCCCGTCGCAATGACAAAATCATCCGGCTTATCCTGCTGCAGCATCAGCCACATCGCCTCGACATAATCCTTTGCGTAACCCCAGTCGCGTTTCGCGTCCAGATTGCCAAGGGAAAGCTTGTCCTGTCGCCCCTGCGCAATGCGAGCGACGGCACGCGTGATCTTCTTCGTCACAAAAGTCTCGCCACGTCGTGGAGATTCATGGTTGAACAAGATGCCATTGCACGCATACAGATCGTAGGCTTCTCTAAAGTTCACCGTAATCCAATATGCATACAACTTTGCAGCGCCATACGGGCTTTTCGGATAGAACGGTGTCTTTTCACTCTGCGGCACCGTCTCAGGCAGACCGCCAAAAAGTTCCGAAGTTGACGCCTGATAGAATCGTATCGGCAGACCGCTCTGCCGCACTGCCTCCAAAAGACGAATCGTCCCTACGCCCGTCGCCTCCGCCGTATACTCCGGCACCTCGAACGATACTGCCACATGGGATTGTGCAGCCAGATTATAGACCTCATCCGGCTGGATTTCTTGAATCAATCCATGCGCATTGCTGGAGTCCGTCAAATCGCCATAATGCAGGAAAACACGCTTGGCAAATGCCGAATTATTCAAGACATGGTCGATTCTCTCCGTATTCTGACTGCTCTGCCTCCGGATGATTCCGTGAACCTCATAGCCTTTTTCCAACAGCAGTTCCGTAAGATACGAACCGTCCTGCCCTGTGATTCCTGTAATCAACGCTTTCTTCACTGAGATCTCCTCCCTCGAATCTTGCTCATAAGAACGTCTCTCGCCTCAACGGCGTACAAACACACGCTGCGGAACTCCTCGCACCGATGAAATACAAGAACCTGCATCCCCAACATCAACAATGCTGCACATAGGCATTTGACGAGCAATCCCGTATACGTCGAAGAGAAAAATGACGCACTCAATATCTCGTTAATCAATGTGATTTCCAAAAGAACGACCACGCTCCACCACGCATGACGCCACCAATAGTTCTTCATACTTCGGCGAAAAATCACTCGAAAGACAAACTGCACGCGACCATATACGATAAACCACAGACCCGCAATCGTCCCGATCATCACGCCGACAACACCAAGATAATGCGCTAAACTCAGCGATAAAATCAGATTCGCTGCAGCAGATAGAACCATATAGCCGCGATCATTTTCAAACAAACCATGCGTACTGCGGAAATTATATGCGTTCTCAAACTGAATGCTAAGAAAAACATTGACGCCCAAGGCCGTCACGTAGGCATCCTCAAGCAAGAATTCTGCCCCGAAAAAAATCGCCACAAATGGTTGAAGCACAGTGAAATAAATGCAAGCAATATACCCCCCAATCAAAAAATAAGCAAAATCCAGCATACGATAAACACGATAACTTTTTTCTCTATCATCCGTATAAACTAGATTCGCGACAGAAGGAATGATTCCCTGCAGCATCTTGTACAAGAGTTTATAAACGCCATCACAGAGAAGGACATAATTCGCCACAAGGCCAGCTGTACGCAATCCCAGTATCGAGGAAATAACGATCGCATCCGTCCCGCTATATACAATATAGGATAATTTGTGAATCAGGAAATTCTTTACATCCACGAAAAATTTTCGTTGTCGCAAATCCTGCATTGTGACCTTGACCGTATGCAGGAACGGATATTCCTTGCCAAGCCGATGCGAGATGATCAGATTCGCCAATATATTGAATCCAAGCGCGGAGAGCGCATACATCGTATAACTCTGCCAAACAACAATCGCAGCGAACTTCACAAGATTCGCGGCAAATGTACAGACGAGATCGATACGAACACAGATATAATCCTTCTGATCCGCCGCAAACAACGTGCGTCGATATGCCAGGAAATACGTACTGAGCACTGTGCAAATCTGAATCACATAAACAAATTGGACATAACCCCATGCGATACTTTCATCTCGCACAATCCACGGCAACAAGAAAAACAGAACGATGCCGATCAGGGCAACCAACGTGCCTATCAAGAGATAGATATACCGATAGATGCTCATCAGCATATTGACTTCGGCTTCGTTCTTGTTCGCAATCTCCCGATAAAGCCCATAGCTGATCACAGTACTGATTCCCAGTTCCGCAATGGACAACAGAGCAATCACATTGGCAAACAATCCTTCAAGGCCCAAGAGTTCTATAGGCAAATGACGTGTAAACGCCTGCCGGATCAATATGCCGAGGACAGCCAACACGACATACAGTGTCATGGAGTACATGCTGTTACGTAATACATTTGCTACTCGCATCGGTTACCCCCGATAAATTCCTTCATCTAAGACCTTGAGGTATCTGTATGATCTATTTTCAGCTATGCAAATTGTTTGAGCCAAAATAGAGATTTGTGATAAGCCACAAACAAGACTATCACAACGAGCTAACGTGTACATATCACGAATAACTTCTAAGCCACATAGATAATGATGTAGTGGACGATCATTTTTCTCCAGAGCTACACATAGATCCCGATCACCTCTAAAAACATCTTTATAGCAAATCAATTTAGAGCCATATTTTTGAGACAACGAATCTACACGCCGTTTGTCATCTGTGGCTAAAAAAACATACTCATAGTCATAAGTCTCCATGATTTCATCAATCGCTTGAATAAATTCATCAACTGTAACCATATTGGGATGATTCATCCAATTCAATGCATAATCTGTACCACGAACGTGCACGCCCAATACCTTTTTTTCATCCCACATCCAACCATCGGGTAGCAAGTGGTTCATATCCGCAGAAACGCGCTCATCGACTATCGAATTCAATCGAATATATTTTTTTAATACACGTGCCATCCCATTTAAATAGCTGTCACTAATAAAATATGATGCCGATGCAGATGGATCCGGATTGCCAAGATCATACTCTGCTCTCACGGCATGTCCATTATGATATAAAAAGACACGAGCACTTTCATATACATCTTCTACAGGTATATCCGCTACTTGCTCAAAATAATATTCAAACGGATTATCTGTTCCATTCACCTTTTCCTCTTCGGCATATGGGCAATCTTTGGGTGGATAAAATACAACAGGTGTAAAGCCTAAATGATCAGCCTCAACCAACCCCAGTATGGTTTCTTTCAAACACCCTCCAAGCCCCATGCCTGCGTTAAACGATATGAAATATATATTTTTTTCTGGATGTTTGTCTCCAAATTTTTTAAACTCTATCATATCGGGATGTTTAATGTTCATCACTTTGCATACAAACTTTTCATCATTTCGATGTCTCCATATACGCTGATAATAATTTATTTTTGGATAATTTTTCAATTCTCTCCGTATGAACCGATATAATACATCTTTATAAAAATCAAATTTAAACATCTAAGGATCATCCTCCATATTAACTCTTTAAGTACGGATATCAGTAAAATAATCTTTGTACAATTTTTTTATAAGTGTTTTCCTCCCTATATTCTTTATTCGATTATATATTTTTATTACATAGTGTTGTTTACAATTCAAATACCAACATAATTTATCTATAAATCGATACCCACGAAGCAAAAGTAAGGACACCACGGATAATCGCTTTATTTTAATATGATCGCAAACACCAGACCTCGTATAAGCACTTACCAAAATTTCTCTATCAAAGGAATGGATTCGTAATGTATCCCCCTCAAAATGAGACTTCCCTTGTGTAACAGCAAAAAACACCTCCTCAGCTAATCCATATTGATATACCGAAAGAGTCAACTGCCTTACGTCCTTATCAATACAATAATCATATATGAAATGATTATCTATCATACATTTTATAAAAGGTCTAATATTGGAAGGGAAATGAATGTTTGAAAAAATTTCCACTTCGGAAATACCAACATCTCCTCCTGTTATACACCCAATCCTAATCTCAAGCCATTCAATACCATCTGTACATCCCAACAAAATATCATTTTTTTGCCCTTTATTTTTCAAAGGTCCAAAAGAAATATTTTCTCCTACACTTGACCGTATAGATATTTCATCTATCTCTCCCCCGTTAATATTCCCCCAAATACGAACCAACTCAATATGTTGCGGCCTCTTCCATGAAAAAAGAACCTTGCGTTCAGGATCTGCGCTATCAGGCTGCCACAAGTAGCTCCTCGGCAGAAACTTCTCGGAGTCTATATCTTCCACATCAAATAGCTTAAAATCACGCAGATATTTTCCTTCCCCAGATGAAACGCGAATATCAGCATAATATGTTAAACTATCAGTACGACGCTCCCAATATACACAGTCACCGTTAATAATCCTTGGTGCCTGCAAATCTGCCCACTGGGAACGATGCTGCTGCAATGCACGATAGATAAGATTTGAAGGTAACGTATTACTGATACACATCTTAGAAACAGGGAAGCGAACACGATTCTCCCATGTATATAATGATTGCCCCACCAAGTCCTCATCATAAGTCTCAATTTTTCCTACCACAGGTTTTAGAGTAGAAAGGATATTATCCTGCCAAAAATCCAAATATGAATAAAACGATAGTGCATAAGAAAGCGTCTTGAAGATTTGAGGAAAATAGTCATTTTTTTCACGTTGTAAAATCCGTCCCATAACATGATCAAAACTGAGTGAAAGCATACGGTGATCCGCATGAATATCATAATCCACGCAAAATATAACATCTGGTCGGAGATCCAGTAGGAATTCTTCCAAATCCTTCTGATAGGACTCCTTCGTATACGGACTATGTACACTCCGTCGTGCATATGCGTAATCTATAAACCCTTTTACACCATACGTTTCACTGTGTCCGGCAGGAGAGATCACGAATGCTTCTTTGCTATAAAAGATATGGTTATGATCCGGTGTATTCAAAGTATCTCCGTATCCCAAAATATGAATATTTTCTTTTTTTACGCCAAGAACTGCTAATGCACGAGAAGCTTCCTGCATACGAATCTCGCCCGAAGTTCGATAATCACCATTTGTAGAAAATAACACATGAGGAGTAAACCCCTGTTCTTTCAAGAAAGGGATCATTGCTCCTCCTATGGATATCTCATCATCTTGGTGGGGAGCAATGATTAAAAAAATCTTTTTCATTACCAATTTCTCCAAAAATGTAAATCAGCAACACAAGAGAAATAAAAATAATTCTCAATACTACTCACACAAAATGGCGGTCAAGCTTCCTTCCTATATATTCTTTTATCATGTTCAATATACCTGATCCTCCATCAAATTCGTAGAGCATATGCGCTCTGGCACATTTACTAAGAATCGGTTCTATTGTTCTGATATATCTGCGTAAATGCTGACGATAGACATACTCACGCCGCCTCAAAGCTTCATCAACCCATGAAGAAGCATAATGATGGATGACATATGTAGAATCATCCTGTAAGATCCATCCGGTACGATAATCCTTCGCAATAAATGCCTCCATTGGGTAAACCGTTATCCCTGTCTCAAGATCCTGCTTTTTTCCATTTAGCTTCAATCCATATCGCCGAACAAGAAAATCGGTCACCAATCTCAAATTCGTCGTCATATCAAAACTTCCATCCAATTGACGAAAATGGCGTGCGTCATAAGCGGATAAAAAAGCTCCTATTGCACTATTTCTCTTTTCCGCACCAAATGTACCAATCGAAACGGAATGATCATTTTCAAAGCCCATAAAAACACGATGCCCCAACAATGAATCAAGCGGACGGACAACCTCGACATCTGTATCCATGTAGATACCACCATACTCATATACAGCCCAAAGACGTGCATAATCGGAAACGAATGCCCATTTCTTTGCCTCATAGGCCTCGAGGCAATATACATTCTGCGTCACATCAAAATTGGACTCGTTCCACTCTAAGATTTCATAATCGGGACAATATCGTTGCCAAGAATCAATACACGCTTTCGCTTCCGCTGTGAGTGGATTCCCCCCAAACCAGCAGTAATGTATAGTTTTAGGAATCATACATTTCTCCTTTTAATAAATCCTTTTTGCCACTTCTATCGATTTCTGAAGTTTTTCGTCGAACTCAAACAAATCCCGTCTATAATCGTTTTTAGCCAAGTACGTCTGCAATTTCTGTCTCAATTCAGCAACATTTGTCATGATATGCCTCCAACGAAAAAGTATTGCATTCCTACTCAACCAACTTAAAATTTGGTTGATATTCCACATTGATCTCCATATCGTTCGGCTCTAATGGATAATCACGAACACCACCAACCCGAGCAATATTGATAATATTGAGAAATGCCATTGATGCAATAAAAAAAGACACAAGTATCCATCCACAAAATTCAGGCTTGAATCGTCTTGCAGTTAGTATGAGTGCCTCTGTAAAAAAAACAAAAAAGAACGGCAAATAGTATACTTCAAATCGATGTAAGATATACTGGATACTTTCCCCGCCCAAAGAGAAACTCGTTAAAATACGCATAACAATGAATACCGTAGCCATGTTGAAAAAAATCTGCTCTCGCCTCCCTGTTATATCCTTAACAGTATAAAAAGCAAAAAGATACATCGCCACATAAATAAGCGACATATAAGAAAAGGATTTACTGCCTTCTGTAATCAATAGCAGCGCTCCTTCATATCGCCCCAATATCTCTAGACCAAAAGAAAGAACTCCCAAAACCAGATCTTTACTTAGACCGGTGAACGTGAGTACTGAAGAAAAGCCAAGTGAAACGAGAACCCATTTTTTTCGAAAACGAATATGACAAAGGAGGATGGCAGGCAAAAATACAAGGCTACTGTAATGAAATAAAGCGGCTATACCCACCGCAAGTATAAATGTCTTTTTCTCCCCCATATACAAACAGGACGAAAACGCAAAAATGATACTCATTGCTGCAGCCTGTCGTACACCATTCATCCCCCACCAGAACCCTCCTGTACTATTGTATGTGATGTATAGGAGCAGAACAAGTAATATACCGAGATAATTGCCTCGAAAGAACTTCTTGGCACCATAATAAAATCCAACAAGAGTAATAATTGCATACACCATGAAAAAACTTTGATATGCTCCACCCAGACGTTCCAGCAGGGGGATCAGGAAGGCAATCGCAGGTTCCAACTGCGCATTCGCCTCCATTGCATAGAAAAATTCATGCGATCCATACATTGTAAAAAAATCTTGGTAAGCTCCAAAATCCGTACCAATATTATCACGAAATCCACTCACCAATATAACAAACAGTAGATAGGTATAGACTCCTATGTCTTTGTATTTTGCGGGCAAAAGATAGACAAAGGGTATTATAAATACGGATATACCAAAGAACACCCACCAAAATTCCATGAAACCACCTCCTATCGTCGGAATTTTTCCACCACTTTTCTTACCACCTTATAGAGGATTGGGGCGATTGCAGCCAATGTAAAGATCACCTTGTCAGAGAGGCTGCAATAGGGGTTTTGAAGTAGTCTACAGTAATTCTGACGAATTTTTTTTTGCAAATATCGAACTTTCCAGTAATGCTGTTGATAATTACTCGTCTCTAGGATTTGCCACATGATCCGCCCCCAAGCCCAAGCCAATCTACGTTCAGCAACCTCTATGCACTCCGGCGACTCACTCTTAATGATATTATAATTATAATTATAAGCTCTTACACAATCAAGCAGGGCATAATGGTATCTTTTTTGTCGGGTAATACTTCCATCTCGTAGCCGGTAGTTGTACTTCCCCGCATCAATGACAACCATATGGCTGCCATCTTGTACTAAGTCCAAAACAGCAAACGCATCCTCTGTCGTTTTTCCGACAGGAAATTGAACAGAAAATTTGTTCCTCTTATAAATTTTTACACAGACAGAAATGCTAGGTCCGGATTGTGAAAACAAAAATTTGATAATCTCACCTTTTCCCATATAAGTCCGTACTTGACCCGACCATGCCTTATGTATAATATTTCCCGAAACAATGTGATTACTTCTACACATCGAAATATCAGCTTCGTATTTTTTCGCATTACAATACAGCAGCTCATACATATCGGACTCTACCGTATCATCACTATCTACAAAGCCAATATATTCACCCTTGCATATCGCTAGCCCTGCATTGCGCGCATCACTAAGTCCTCCATTCTTCTTGTGAATGACCTTGATTCGCGCATCGCGCTCCGCATAATCATCACAGATCGATGGGCAACGATCCGTAGACCCATCATCCACCAATATAATTTCAATCTCTGTCAAGGTCTGCGCTAATAGTGACTCAACACATTCAGTCAAATAATCCTCTACGTTATACACAGGAACCACAATACTGACAAGAGGTCGTATCACAACAAGGGATGCTGTATTAACAACAGTCTCCACAATGCACCTCCATCATGCGGCTAAACATTTCCTCGAGCGTGTATTTTGCATGCCATCCAAGTTTTTTGATCTTTCGTGTATCCAAGTCCATATATCTCTCCGCCGGATATAGTTTTTTTGCTTCTTCTGCCATCTCCACGCGAACATTGATAGCCCCCCGCCCTGGTCTCCTCATCGATCCCATTTCTGCTACAAGTTCCGCCATCTCCCGAATAGAGCAATAACTTGCCTCATTAGCTGCATTATAAGCTTCACCATAATTTCCATTCAAGAGTACAGTGAGGATCGCGGTAACAGCATCAGCGGTATACAAATATGAGTAACTTGTTCTCCCCTCTGTCAACAGGATAATATCTTTCCCACAGAGTGCTGAACGGGCAAATTGTGCAAAAACGCGGTTTTCATTCGGGCGAATCCCTACGCCAAAGGTCTGTGTCAAGCGAATAGACTTTGCGGGAACACCATACTCCTCTGCATAACCTGCACAAAGAGCCTCAGCCATTCGCTTTGCCTCGGGATACGAGTTTCTCACATTCATCGTATCAATGAATGCCTCATGAGCTTCATCAACCTTTTCCTGGCGATGGAGACTACCATAGACCTCCATACTCGAAAGATAAACAAAACCCTGTGTTTTCTTCTCTTGAGCTAGTTCCAAGAGATATATTGTGCCTGTCAAATTGCAACGAATTGTCTCAACGGGATGTTCAGAGAAATACCGGCTTGCGGTCGGACTACCACCGTGAATAATATAGTCAACTGGAACTTTGATTGATGGAATGTGCTCCAAATCACCTATAATAAAAGAAAGCGGTGCCTTTTCCTTCAAAAGCTCACAGAATCGTTCCGTCGATTTTTTCTTATCCCGTACCAAGGCCAAAATGTGCAGAGGAATGTTCTTGTATAGCGCAACATACGCCAATGCCGAAACAAGATTGAACCCAATCAATCCCGTGGCTCCCGTAACCAGAATTGTCTTATTCCTCAGCTTTTCCCATGGGATAAAATCTACACTGGATATATACTCCATATCCTCTCGAAATATTGGTTGTTCCAGCCACATAAGTACACCTCACAATCCTACAATCTGCATATTTTCCTGTGCTTCAAGAAGTGCCCGAAAGATATAGAAATCTGTTGGTGTTGTAATTTTGATATTTTCTACGGGCCCCTCAACCATATGCAACTTTCCCCCATAATACTGCATCAGCATTGCCGAGTCAATAAAACCCGTTCTTCGGTCTCTCTGCGCCTTACAGTGTGCCTCATAGACATCTTTCACATAGAAACACTGCGGTGCACGCGCCATAGAGCAACAAGATCGATTAAAAATCTCTCCCACTTCTCCACTATCTGTATTTACAAAAATCGTCTCAATCGCTGGTGTTGTTGTAATAGCATTTCCGTATTTCCTCACCGAAGCAATACAAGCTGTGATTGTTTCCGCATCAATCAAAGGGCGTACTCCATCATGAATCAAAACGATATCATGGTCATCTGATGATATTTCCCATGCACGCGAAAGTCCTTGAAAAATTGAGTCCTGCCCCGTATCTCCTCCCGGTACAACTGCTGCTACTTTTTTTATATGGTGCATATGCAGAAGCTTTTTCGCATAGTCAATCCACGATTCAATACAAACCAGTATGATTACATCAACATCCGGATGGTTTTCAAAATGTTCCAATGTATAAATCAAAATAGGTTTGCCATGCATTTCCAGAAACTGCTTTGGTTTCGCATGCGTATTCATGCGTTTCCCGGCACCACCCGCAAATATGACTGCTATATTCATCAGTGTACTCCATTATCTCTTCTTCAACAGATCAGCCAAACGAGCCAAACACTGTTCCGTTGCGTTTCCATCATGCGAAACATAGTTTTCACAATATTGCCGACATAAGCGACTCGCACCTAAATAGTTAGATGCGATTGCATCAATTTCATCAATAACCTCTTGTTCATTTCGCTTTATCCCCCCTGGGAATTCATTTTGCAAGTCCATGAACAAACCATATTCCTTTACATAGTGATCATAATCATATGCATAGCAAATCATTGGCTTCCCCAACAACCCATAATCAAAAAAAGCACTGGAATAATCCGAAATTAAAACATCAGCAATCAAATACAACTCATTGACATTTGGATATGCTGACATATCATACAAAAAACAATCTCCCTGATGATTTGGTTGTATAGAGCCAGAAAAATGATGCGCTCTTATCAGCATCACGTATTGGTCTGCAAGACGGGAGCGCCAATAATCGTAATCCAACTCTTGATTTCCATATTCACGCCAAGTCGGCATATATAGAATAATTTTCTTTCCTCGTAAAATTCCCAATTTTTCTCGAATACATTCTCGATCAGATTCTTGAAATCGGAAAAGTTCATCCTCGCGAGGACGCCCAGAATACAAAAGCCCCTTTTCACAAGCACCAAAATATTGAAGCATAACATCTCTCATATATTTTCCATCAATACACAATATATCCACTTGCGAAAAATCGTAATCATTTCGTCCTAGAACGGCATTCCCCCCCTTTTTAGGACCTGTCCCATGCCATGTATTCAAATAAATCGTATGCGCTCTCTTAAAATGCAGTCCGCGTTCAATATTGACATTCGTAATCCATACTTTAGCTTTTAATGCACAAAGAAAATATGACATTGAATCCATGCGTACTTTCTCTGCGCCATCGACTTCAATTTTGTCTGGGAATTCAAACGCCCAGACATAACGAAGACCTGCGAACCTTACATCTTTTTTCATCGCTTCAAAAAGAATTCTTGGACTGTCACTATATTGTTTACCACCATAGGAGGAGAGCAACACAAGATTCTCGTCTTTTGCTATAAAGAATCCAACAAAACGAAAAATAGCATTAAAAACAAGTTGATATATTTTTTGTATGCATTCGTTGTGCTTAATCAAATCCACCAGTATTCCATGAAGTTTGCGTGTCACTCTTCCGCGCCTTCCTTATCGAAACAACAAATCAAAAATCCCCATATATATTATTTTTTACATCATATAAAGACAAATCTACATTTTCTTCGTTTATGCTTGTACCTTCAGTCGCACTTTTGGTGAATAACACCTTGACCGTTTGTATGATGATTGTTAAGTCTGTTAAAATATTGCAACGCTGAATATACATAAGATCATAGACCAACTTGTCAAACGGTGTCGTATTATATTTCCCATAGACCTGTGCCAGACCTGTAATACCAGGCTTTACGTTATGGCGGTAAGCGTATTCAGGCATCTCCTCAATGTATTGCTCGACAAAAAAAGGGCGCTCCGGACGTGGGCCAACAACACTCATATCTCCAACAAGAACATTCCATATCTGAGGAAGCTCATCTAAACGTACGGCACGCAAGAAGCGCCCCAATGCTGTAATACGTGGGTCATTTTCCTGCGCAAGCATCGGCCCGCTATACTGCTCAGCGTCGACGCACATGGTACGAAATTTATAAACACGAAACTCTTTCCCATCTCTCCCTGTCCGCACCTGACTATAGAAAATCGAACCTCGATCACTAATCTTAATAGCCAAAGCCACCACCAGCATAAGGGGCAACGCACAGACAAAACCAAATACTGCCACACTAAGATCAAGGGCACGCTTGAGCGTTCGCCTTTCAAGTGTGGGGCGCAGATCGGGCGGTCGAAATACAGGAATATCATCAATCTTATCAAGCTCTGCCCCACTGCAAAAGATTTCGAACGTATTCGGTATCAGCAAAGGACGTTTTCCATGCTGATAGCAAAAGTTGATCACTTGAACCTTATGGCGATGTCGCATGCTGGGGCACATAATGATGACATCCACCGATGCAGCAGACTCTTTCCACAGCGCATTCTGCATATCAGTACAAACATACTTCAGCCTCATGTTGAGATTACTCTGTCGAAAAAGGCGTTTATAAACATGGGTACATTCTCCCTCAGAGCCAATGAGCAGCACATCTCTCATAGCATAGATATGACGCTCAACTCGCCATGTAAAATAGCGCCAAATCGACAGAAGTAAAAACTGCAAGAAAATAGTCAGGAATAAAACAGCGCGGGAATAGGACAACTCCTGAACGAAAAAGCTAAGTGCCAAAACAAGTATCAATGCACAAAGATTTGTCACCGCCATACTTAGCAGGATCTCTGCAAACCGCTTTGTAGCAACGGAATACAAATCATTTATATTGAGAAGCAACCCTGTCAAAACAATAAGTAAAGGAACTATTCCCCCATTAGAGTATAAATCAGAGACCAACATCGAACCAGTTAAAATAATAGAAACCGAAGTAATATAGGATACGCTCATCAGCAGAATGTCCCCAATAAGCATAATCAATTTACGTGATTTCGGAAACTGTTGCAGGCGCACATTCTCCCTCTTCTCTATTATTGTCTTTTCCTATAAAGGACAATTCCATACCCGAAAGCGAGCATACACCCCATCAAGAACCCCACCCCCGCAATCAACTTCTTCCTTGGTGCCACCGGCTTATCTATATCTGACAGATTCGCCCGGTCAACAATCTGGATGTCCATGCTGTCCATCGCTTCCTGAATCTTGCTCTGCTCGCTCTGCTTAACGAGGTTCAAATAGACCTCACTCTTGATCTTTGCATCACGTTCGAGGCGCACATATTCCAAAACATTATCGGGAAGCTGACCGATTTCGGCTTCCTTTTTATCTCGCTGATCCTTGAGTGTCTTTTCCCCAGCATCAGCGACGGCAAGATTCACTGCTGCCAATGTATAGTTTTTCAGAAGCTGTGCTTGCGTAGAGTTCAGCGTCACGGCGTTGGAGTCAACCGCTGCCACGACCTCCGCATCTAGGTTTGTTTGCAGCTGCTGCAATTCCTGCTTTGCCTGTCGTACGCTCGGATGCTTTTCCGTATAGAGCTGTTCCAATCCCACAAGCGCTACCTGTTTGGCAACAATCTGAGAGCGCAGACCTTGGACGATGCCATTGTCCGATACATTGTAAGCCTTGCTGTTCATTTTTTGCTCAGCGAGCTTTGCTTCTGCCGTATCAAGTTCTGCCTGCACAGACTGCTTACGCACTTCGATATCAGCAATCGCCTTGTCGAAGGCTGCCATCTGTTCAATCGCAGCCTTAACCTGATCATCGGGGCTGTATATCTTATGCTCCTTGCTGAAAGTCGCTAGCTTCTGCTCTGCCTCTTCCGATTCCTGTTTGCTGTCCGCTATGCGTTTATCAAGGAATTTCACGAGCAAAGACTGTGTTTCCTGGTTCATATCCGTCTGCATAATGAGGAAGTTATCGACGACCGCCTGCGAGATCATTTGCGCTTCTTCCGGCGTCTTACCACGCGCGGTCACCTCGATCAAGTTCGTTCCTTTTGTATTCTTGATATCAAGATACTTTTTTGCGAATTTCTTTGCATCCAGCTTCTCATCCTGCGGGAAGTTCAGTGCTTCTATGATCGGCTCAAGCACGGTACGCGTTTTCATCAGCTCAATGTAATTCATCGTCGACGAAGACACAGAGGCGCCCCCTACGCCAAAAGCCGCCAAAGCTGCGGCAGCGCCGGAAACGTCAACCTTTCCTGCATTGCGTGTCTGCACCAGTGTAGTGGACTCGTATTCTTTTGGCAAGATGAAGGCAACTGCCAAAGCCACGACAGTACATGCAAGAACGATCGTCACTATCACTTTCCATCGTGCAGCCATAATATGAAAAAGCTTTGAGAGGTCTATCGTGCCCTCGTTCTGTTCCATTGCAGTTTCTCCTATTCACGCGATCATTTCGTCAAGGATCTATACAGCGCCCAGACATTGACATACGGCAGAACATCCTCCGTGAACTTGATGCCGTTCGATGCGGGCACATAGAGGATGTCGCCGTCTTCCAATACGACGTTCTGCGTGAGGTCGTGCTTCTTCGTATAGTCTTTCATATTGAGCGTACGATAGTACATCATATCATCGTGCACACGGATGACTTGGATGCGCGTACTGCGTGCGCGATCTGTCCAACCACCGGCACTCGCGAGAGCGGCATAGGCGTTCATGCGGTCAATGCTCAAATCATGGATGCCGGGCGAAGCGACGTTGCCCATGACGTAGACCTTGCGCGATCCATAGCTCGTGATGAGGAGCGACATATCGGGGATGCGCAGGTATTCGCCGAGCGATTCCATGAGAACTTCCTTCGCTTCGTCCAAGGTCAGGCCTTCCATCTTGACGCTGCCGACGTAGGGAAGCTGAACGTAGCCGTCGATGCCGACCGTGATGTTGTTGACGCCGATGCCGTCGGGGAAGCCGACGGCGAGAATATTGATCGTATCGCCCTTGAAGAGGCGGTAGCTCGGCGTCGTCTCCGCGCGGCGCAGGGAGGCGATTTCGAACTCCTCCGGCGCTTCAACGTAGTTTTGCGCCGAAACCTGCTGCTTCGCCGTCTTTTCCTGCGCCTCTCTGTGCGCAGGCGACTGCACCGAAGAAGATTTCACGGCGACAGGCGCAGCTGAAGCCGCTTCCGCTGCAGCGTCTTGCGCCGATGACGCGGCGAACGCAGCGCTGCTGCTGAGCGCGAGCGCCGCAGCCACGGCAAGCATACTGCGTTTCTTCATAGACCGACACTCCTTCATTTTGATCGTATTTCGTTTAGCATATCATACCTCAGACGCAGTGTCAAAAGTCAATCCGCTCTTTATACTGATGACTTTTGACTACTATAACAGGAACTCCTTCGCGAAAACCTGCCGCCTTCTTCCACATGACAATCTCTCTCGATTGGACATCATGGGTGTTCCCTCTATAAAGGATACGATAAAACTTCACAAAATCGATGATATCCTCCCTTAGAAGCGCCTCAGCTGATTCAAACTGGCGTTTTGCTTTCAAGACATGGCGCCCTTTAAATTCGATAAAGTACGCTCTCTTTTTCTCACAATTCAGCACCAAATAATCACAGCAAGAGGCATTTCCTCCTAAGATATTTCTATCATCCAAGCAATACTGTCTGACACTGTTTCCCGTTGGATTCTCCGCTACATGTTCAACCGGGTTTTTGCTTTTCCTGTCGCGGGAAACGATAATTTCCTGCCTTGCTCGGCATGAACTCTGGTATCGCTCAAGCATTTACACATCTCCTTCCATAGCCCATTCCAATGCAAGCAAAGCGTCCATCTCTTCATTGATTTCGACAGAAGCGCCGTCAATCAATTCGTTGCGAATCAGTCCGTCACAAACGGCATTTTCTGTTTTCCCATCATGGACATATACTGCATGTGCATCTGCGGATTTTATACAGGACAACGGGGAAAGGATGTCATGCAACTTCTTTTCATCCATGCCTTCCACTTTTTCTTGTAAGTACCCTGCGTACAGCATATTGTTGAATTGTCCTAGGATATAAGGGCTGTGCGTTGTCACAAAAACCTGGTTTCCCGCCCCTTCAAACAAGCCGATTGCTTCTGCAATTCTTTTTTGTGCATCGGGATAGAGGTGTGCTTCAGGCTCTTCTATGATAAGAAAGACTTTTCGGTTTTGCAGAAGATAGAAATACATGATGTTAAAAACCCAAATGGCTTCCTGCTGCCCGGAAGATGCAAGGCTGATTTTTACATAACGATATTTGTCAAAGAAAAGCTGCTCTTCGCCTCGATCATAAGCATATCGTACATGCAGAACTTCTTCCATCAATCGCTCCATATAATGCAGAGCTTCTTTATCGATCTTGATTTGTGTGGTATGCAGCACCTCGTCCAAAAGGTTATGGAATCCTTCTCGAATCCGGGAGCGAAGCGAAAGAATCTTACGGACATATGTCTGCATGCAGAAGTCGAGACTGCGACCTTCATCGCTGGAAAGAAGCGTCACCAGTTGATCCGTGAGCAGGGTAATCAGACTGCGTCCTGCGGGAACGTAAATCGTCTCGTATCCATCCGAAAACAACGCGTCAATCTCTCGCTCCACATTCTCCCATGACGATTCATCCCAAATTTTCTCTGCGTAATTCTCATATTTTTCGAGGAATTCCCGTATGCCTTCTCCAAATTGAAACTCGATGAAATTGCGGTGCGTCGCATTTTCGTTCGGTACTAAATAGACCTCGATCGTCACCCATTTCTTATATTCGTAGCAAAGTCTCATCTCTTTCGGCATAGACCAGGAAGAGCCAAACATCTGCAGGAATTTATTGCGCAATCGCTTTTTCAAATCGTTCTCCAATGATGTCTTGTATGTACCTGCAAGATTTTTCATCTTCATCTGGGCGATGACATCCTGCCCTACCGTCCGGAAGAAAAAAATCGCCTTGGCAATCGTACTCTTCCCACTTGCTTGTGATCCGGTCAACACTGTGAAACGCTGCACATCCATCCGGCAATCGCGAATAGGACCAAATTGGCGCAGGGTGATCTTCGCCATATCAAGCACACTCCTCTCGCATTCGACTTTCTTTTTCATATTAGCGGCAAATGCTTCTCCATGCACGCGCGGCAGACCGCGCTCGTGCCAATCGGCTGAAACGGTGCGCCGCAGGATTCGCAGTGCGGCAGCGGGACGCGCCAGCGCTTGGCGGCGGGAGAGGCGGCGAGGCGCAGGGCGCTCTTCGGGCAGCGTGCGGTGCAGAGTCCGCAGGCGGTGCAGAGCTGCGGCATGAAGGTGAGCACGAAGTCCTCGCCCTCGACGCTCGCTCGCAGCGCCCCGTGCGGACACAGGCGTGCACAGAAGCCGCAGGCATTGCAGCCGCTGTAGAGCGCGAGGTCGGCATGCACGGCGGCGGGCTGTGCGCCATGAGCGAATGCCCAGGCGGGAGCGGAGAACGGAGTGAGCGCTGAGCGCATGGAGCCTTGCCCCATTCCCGCTGCATCCGGCTGCAAAATGTCATCTGCCTTTGCCGATGCCGCGCCCGCACGCTCCCCAGCGACAGCACTGCACGCCATACGATCGGCAGGCCCAACGTCGTGCGCCCCTGCCGCCGCGCTCTCCCCCGCACCGCCTGCCGCATCTCCCTGCCCGAACTTCTCTTTCGCCACATCACGAAAGCGGCGAAAGAAATCGCGGCGGCTATACTCGCGCGCGGCAGGCTCAGCATCAAGCAAGCGAAGAGGCGCTCGCCCCGCCGCCACGAGAGCCGCATCGACGGCGGCAGCCTCGCGTGCGAGGTGCGCGTGTACGGCAGGCAGGCAGGTGCGGCAAGTGCCAATGTCGAGCTGCACTTCCTTCTGCGAGGCGATCGCCCAGAGGATGCCGCGCGTGAGAAAGCCGAGGCACGGGAGCATGGAATCCGGCGCGCTTTTCGCGCATGCGAGGCGCACGCTTGGCGCATCAACAGCCACAACAGCCGTCAGCTTCGCCGCATAATCCAGCCGCGTCTCGACGGCGGCGGCCGGACAGACGGCCGTGCAGAGGCCGCAGTCGATACAGAGATCGGGATGCGGCACGCCCCAGCGGAACGCGCCGACGGGACAGACGTCCTCGCACGCGCGGCACGGCGGCTGCAGGCGCCCCTTGATGCACCTTGCCGCCGCCAAGCGGATCTTTTCCAATGCGACGGCCCCTTTCTCATACCTAAACGATTCAAAACTCTTTCATTATATTATAGCAGGACATGGATGATTTTTCACGCATTCTGCGCGTATATGCTTCCAAAACACTTGATTCTCTCCAATTAGTTGCATATAATTGTACTGGGAGGTGCAATTATGATAAAAACAACGGAAATGCTTTTAGCGAAATTATCCGATTATGCTTCCCCAAAAACGAAACTGTCCCGAATGGTTCAAAAAGGAGAATGCTTTCAGATCCGAAAGGGTCTTTATGAAACAAATCAACATGTATCTGCACATCTTCTGGCCGGGAGCATCTATGGTCCGTCCTATATTTCCTTCGAATATGCTCTCTCTCATTACGGATTGATCCCGGAAGCCGTCTATACCATCACATGTGCTACTTTTGAAAAGAAAAAGAAGAAGAAGTATGATACGCCTTTCGGAACTTTTACTTACCAAGATATCCCCTCTGCAGCATTCCCCCTATACATTGAGATCCGCCATGAGGGAGACTACTGGTATCGGATTGCATCCTTCGAAAAGGCATTGTGCGATGAACTGTATATTATGCGTCCGGCCAAAAATACAAAAGAACTTGCCTCCTTGCTTTTTGATGACCTTCGAATCGATGAATCGGAGCTTCGGAAGATGAACCTGAAAACGATCGCCGAGCTGTGTGACAAATATCATGCAACAAATATCAGGAAACTCTGTACGTTATTGAGGAGACTATGAAATGAACGCTTCACTGGAACAAATGCTGCAAGCATATAGTGTTGAAAATCTATATGATCGAAAAAATGCTATGAAAGAGATCTTGCAGGAGATTGTTCTTTGCGGACTCTCTCGCGCAGGTTTTTTCAAAAAAGCGGCTTTTTACGGGGGAACGGCGCTGCGTATTTTCTATGGACTTGATCGGTTCTCCGAGGATTTGGACTTTTCCTTAGAAACAAAAAATCCTGCTTTCGATTTGTCAGAGTATTTCCCTATTCTGGAAAAGGAAGTGAGATCCTTCGGTTTAAATATGACTGTTTCAGAAAAAGTAAAAGCAAACGACAGTCATATCCGTTCCGCCTTTTTGAAAGGGAATACAAAAGAACACCTGCTCTTGTTCTACGGAAATGAACAGATTGCAGGAAGTGTTGTGAAAACGGAAGCTGTAAAAATCAAATTCGAGGTGGATGTAGATCCTCCAAAATACGCTGCATTCGAGCACAAATATCGTCTTTTGCCTTCCCCCTATGAGATCAAATTATACGATATGCCTTCCCTATTCGCCGGAAAGATTCATGCCGTTCTGGCAAGGGCGTGGCGAAACCGGATCAAGGGCAGAGACCTCTACGACTATGTTTTCTACCTTTCCCGCGATGCTGCCGTCAACCTTGCACATCTGCACGAACGGTTGATTGATTCCGGTTACATTCGCAAAGAAGACACCTGTACACTGGATGATATAAAAAGAATGCTTCGCGAACACTTTGACGCCATCAATTTTTCACAGGCGAAACAGGACGTGGAGCCGTTTATCCATAATACTTCCGCACTCGATATATGGAACGCGGAGTTTTTTAAACAAATCACAGAAAAATTAAAACAACAGTAAGTCCAATAAAATATCATGCTACAATCTAAAAGACAAGAGGTACTGCCATGAAAGAAGAAAACATCGGCGCGGCTATTGCGCGCGCTTTGGGCATCCGAGCGAAGCAGGCGGAGGCGACGAGGGAAACACCGTGCCTTTCATCTCGCGCTACCGCAAGGAGGCGACGGGCGAACTCGACGAAGAGCAGGTGCGCTCCGTCGAGAGCGAGCTTTCGCGCCTCAGAAATCTCGTGAAGCGCCAGCAGGAGATCGAAAAGAGCATCGAGGAGCAGGGAAAGCTCACGCCCGAGATCAAGGAAGCGCTCGACCGGGCGCTGAAGATGCAGGAGCTGGAGGACATCTACCTGCCCTTCAAGCAGAAGCGGCGCACGCGTGCGGGCGTCGCGCGGGAAAAGGGACTGGAGCCGCTGGCGCTCGCGATTCTCGCACAGGAAGAGAAAAGCGGCACGGCGGAAGAATACGCCGCACAGTTCATCGATGCGGAGAAGGGCGTAGAGACAGCGGAGGACGCGCTCTCCGGCGCGATGGACATCGTCGCCGAGACCGTTTCCGAGGGCGCTGCGCTGCGCCGGAAGATGCGCAAGGAGCTTTGGCAGCGGGCAGAACTCGTGACCGCGCTCGACGAGGAGGCCGAGGACGCGCAGACCTTCCTCATGTATCAGAACTACAAGGAGCCGCTTCGCACGCTGCCCTCGCATCGCATCCTCGCCATCAACCGCGGCGAGAAGAAGGGCTGCCTCAAGGTCACGCTCCAATGCGACCACGAGAAGCTTGCGGCGGAAATCTTCGACGGGCTGGCAAAGGGCGATTCCATCTTCCGCGAATCGCTGAAGGCAGCGATCGAGGACGGCTACAAGCGTCTGCTCTTTCCCGCCATGGAGCGCGAGCTTCGCGCTCTTCTGACAGAAAACGCCGAAAAACAGGCGATCCATGTCTTCGGCGCAAACCTCAAGCAGCTCCTCTCGGAAGCGCCGCTCGCCGGCCACACGGTCATGGGACTCGATCCCGGCTACCGCACGGGCTGCAAGATGGCCGTCGTCAGTCCCACGGGGCAAGTCGTCGACCACGGCGTTCTCTACCTCACGATGAGCGAAGAGCGCCGCGCCGAAGCGGCAAAAAAGGTGCTCGCGCTCATCAAGAAGCACGGCGTGACACTCATCTCCATCGGCAACGGCACAGCTTCCTACGAAACGGAAGAATTCACGGCGAGCCTCATTCGCGAGAACAAATTGCCCGTTCACTACCTGATCACGAACGAAGCGGGCGCGTCCGTCTACTCGGCCTCGAAGCTCGCGAAGGAAGAGCTTCCCGAATACGACGTGACGATTCGCGGCGCCGTCTCCATCGCGCGGCGCGTGCAGGATCCCCTCGCCGAGCTCGTGAAAATCGACCCGCAGGCCATCGGCGTCGGTCAGTACCAGCACGATGTGAATCAAAAGGAGCTTGCCGCCGCACTCGACGCTGTCGTAGAGTCTGCCGTCAACCATGTCGGCGTGAACCTCAACACGGCTTCGGCGGCTCTTCTCTCGCACATCGCGGGCATCACGAAGGCGATCGCGAAGAATATCGTCGACTGGCGCGACGAAAACGGCGTCTTCGCCAGCCGCCGCCAGCTCCTCAAGGTGCCGCGCCTTGGCCCTGCCGCCTTCACGCAGTGTGCGGGCTTTTTGCGCATCGCAGGCGACAAAAGCCCCCTCGACAACACGCCCGTCCATCCTGAATCCTACGCGCTCGCCGAAAAGCTGCTCAACCGCCTGGGCTTCTCGCTTGCCGATCTCAAGGACAAGAGGGCTCTCGAAACACTCGGCGCAAAGCTCCGCCTCGCCGATGCCGAAACGCTTGCCAAGGAACTTTCCGCAGGCGTTCCGACCATGCGCGACATCATCGACGCGCTCAAGAAGCCCGGGCGCGACCCGCGCGAGGACTTGCCCGCACCCCTGACGCGCCAGTCCATCGTCAAGCTCTCCGACATCAAGGCAGGAGCCGTCATGCGCGGCACGGTGCGCAACATCACGGACTTCGGCGTCTTCGTCGACATCGGCATCAAGACGGCGGGGCTCATCCACATCTCAGAACTCAGCAAGAAGCGCGTCAAGCATCCGCTCGACGTCGTATCCGTCGGCGACATCGTAAATGTCATGGTCATCAAGGTCGACGAAGAGCGCGGGCGCATCGGCCTCTCCTTGAAACAGGTGCCGAAGGAGGCAGCGATATGAAGCAAACTGCCGCCCCCCCAGGAGGCGATCTGCGCCGGACGGACGACGCTTGTCTCGTGCACGATACTATTCGCGCCATCGAGCCGCCCGACGATAGAGCAGACGAGCATCTGCAGTGCGCCCTGCAGGAAAAGCTGCCGCAAGGCGTCGGTCTCGGCGCACTCGCCGCCCTCCTCGACCACTATGCGCGTGCGACGAAGAGCGCGGCCGAGACGCTCAAAAAGCCGAAAAAATGCACGCTGATCTGCTGCGCCGATCACGGCGTCGCCGAAATGCAGGTCAGCGCCTATCCGCCCGAGACGACGGCGCAGATGACGGCGAACTACCTGCTCGCCAAGGGCGCGGTCGCCAATGCGCTCGCAAACTTCGCCCGAAGCGATCTTCATGTCGCCGACCTTGGCATCAAGGCGCCGCTGCCGCCCTTGCCTTCGCTCATCGACCGCAAGATCGCGCACGGCACAAAGAACTCCGCCAAAGGAGCCGCCATGACGCGCGAGGAAGCGCTCCGCTCGCTCGCCGTCGGCATCCGCCTCGCCGAGGACTTCATCGCCGAAGGCTGCCGCTGCTTTTTGCCGGGCGAAATGGGCATATCGAACACGACGGCGAGCGCGGCGATCGCCGCCTGCCTGTGCCGTCTTACGCCCGAGCAGGCGACGGGGCGCGGCACGAACATCTCCGACGAACGCCTGAAAAAGAAGATCGAGGTCGTGCGCCAAATCCTCGCCGTCAATCACCCCGATGCAAGCGACGGCATCGACGTGCTGCAGAAGGTCGGCGGCTTCGAGCTTGGCTGCATCTCAGGACTCATTCTCGGTGCGGCGAGAAGAAGAGCCGTCGTCATCCTCGACGGCTTCAACACAGGCGCGGCAGCCTTGATTGCCGAGGCGCTCGCTCCCGCAGTCACGGGCTATCTTCTGCCCTCGCACCTCGCGGCAGAGCCTGCACACGCAGCCATCCTCAAGAAGCTCGGCCTCACACCTTATATGGACATGCGCTTTCGCCTCGGCGAGGCGACGGGATCGTCCATCGTCGCCGACTTCCTCGACGCCGCGATCGAAGCTGCAAAAAGCCTCTTCGCAGAGGATGCGGAGGCAAGCGACAGCAAGGGAGCGCACGTCTGGAAGCGAAAAGCTGCAGCGGATGCGGCGCAAGCAGATGATGCGCAAGACGAGATGGGAGCGATGCCGTATCGCTTCCTGTCGAAAAGCATGTCCGATGACGCGGATGATGCGCCCGACGACCTCGTTCTGCCTTCGTTCCCCGCGCTCGACACTATCGCCATGGCCGCCTCGCAAAAGCGCATCGACAGTCTCGCCAAGCCCATCTACAGTCTCGGACGGCTCGAAGAGCTGGCCGTGCGCCTCGCAGGCGTCACGGGCGAGGCGCGGCCGCCGCTCGGCGCGCGGCGAGCGCTGCTCATCTTCGCGGCAAAAGAACCTTCCGCGCGGCAGAAGCGGCTCATATCCACCTTTGCCGCGCACGCCGAAGCGCCCGTGACACTCGCGCTGCTCGACCGAGACAGCAAGCCTGCCGAAGCCTTCGCCTTCGGCCAGAAGATCGCGCGGGAGCTTGCCGCAGACGGCTCGCTCCTCGGGCTCGCGCTTGCTGTGGAGACGGACGAGGCGGCACGCGAGAAGGCTGCACGTTATGACGAAGCATTCCGTCCGGCAAAGGAGGGCACAGAGAGCCTCAACCCGCTGCAGAATCTTTCACCCGCACTCCAAAGAGAAGCCGCCGCCATCCTCGGCGCCCTCTGCGCCGCTGCCCAAAGCCGCTGCCTCGTCCTCCTCGACGATCCCGCGACGGAAAGCGTCGCGCACCTCGCCGAAACCCTCGCGCCCACGCTCAAGCCTTACCTCCTGCACGTTCAATCCGACTATCTCGCACTCGCCCTTCCTGCAAGCTGCGGCATCGCGGCCTCGCTCGGTATGCGCCTCGTCGACGCCGCGCTCCACATGGAAAACGATATGAAGACCTTCGCTGAAACCGCCGTCGCCGTAGCCGCGGACGGTCCCGGAAAAGGACGGCAAAGCTGAAAACAAAAAGAGCTGCTGCACATAAAGCCTGTGCGGCAGCTCTTTTTTGTTGAAGCCATCTAAAACAAATGAAGATGACGCAGGAGAACCGTGATGAAGCAGAGGACGGCGAGGAAGAACATGAAGTACTCGATGCACTTCACAGGATATGCGTAATGCAGCGGAATCTCCACGACCTTCGGGACGTTCTCCGCAAGAAGCGAGATGGCGACGGAAGTGTAGAGGATCGTGTTCGCCATGCGCGTCGTCTTGTATATCGACAGCGCCATGAGGATGAGGCAGACGGCAAAGGCGATGAGAAAGTACGCAATCTTGTCGCCATGATGACGCATGACACCACCTCCTCAAAAATGAGAGACATCTCAAGCATTCGCTTCGATCTTCTCGATGATGAGACGCTGCACCCAGTCCGGCGGCATGCGGCGTCCTGCATTCCAATCCTGCACCGTGCGATAGGGAGCACCGAGAAGATCGGCAAGCTTTTTCATATTAAGTCCCGCCTTCTTGCGGGCATATTTGCGGAAGCGCTGATAAATTCAGCCGCCCATCTTCACACATCTGCGTTGTCCTCTCTTTGTCGACAAATCCTCGACGTAGCACCGCTACGCCTGCGGTTTGTCTCCTCGATAGA
>ERZ773008.300-NODE-300-length-35254-cov-9.986108_pt1 | contig 35254 bp, 30 predicted proteins | sample MGYA00580664_ERZ773008 | MGnify/ENA primary metagenome ERZ773008 (study PRJEB29015, sample SAMEA2738016) | human oral metagenome | biome: human oral; feature: human-associated habitat; material: dental | place: China | collected 2048 ...
TCGACAGATTTTGGAAAAGAAAGGATATCATCATGGAAACATTTGAAATCGTTGCGAAGAAAAGTAGGAGAAGAAATACAAAGAAAATTCTTTTATTATCAATAGCAGTTGTGTTATCTGTTGTCGGTATTTACACAGCTACAAGAACCATATTGGAGAAAATGGCAATACATCATATGACAGAAGTCACGAACTATTATGAAAATAGATCGCAAATTGCTTATCCAAATATTTATTCAAGCAATAATATTCATGCTACAAATGATTTTTCCAATTTATATCAATTGACTCGTTCTAAAGATTTAGACGGAGTTATCGTTCCCTATGATACTGTAACCGCATCAGCTGGACCAAATTTTGAAAAAATTGATCACATGGCTGATTCTGTAATCCTTAGTAGTGGTGTTAATAATAATGTTATGGCATTTAATGCTGGGCGACGTGTAAAGATTCCTCTTTTTTTTAACATAAAAAATAATGATGAAACCGACATAATGGCAAAGCCATCCCAAGAATTACCTCTAGTTTCTGAAATGAAAGGGCAATTAGTCGAAGTAGCTGTAACTTTTGATAAACCTTATACTTATTCTGAATTACAAACCATGCTGCCTTCCAATTTGAAAGCTAATTGGTATTGGCTTGGTACATACTCAAACTATAATACTGCAAGCTTGGATATTAGTAACTTATTTGGTTTTAAAGTAATCAAAGATGATATAAAATATAGCTTCGATGTTTTTCAAACACATCTTAAAAATTCATTAAAAGATAAGCATGGTTTAATAAATATAAGTACTTCAAAAGGGGAAATTTATAGTACAAAAAAAGAATTGGATTATCTTAATAAGACATTTAAAAATATTGAAAATTGTAAATTCTCAGGCGTTATCCTAACAGGAAAAGCTGAAAATTTTGCACAGTTGGAAGGTAAGGAGTGGATTTATGCATCAAGCATTGGAGCTTCTATACCAAATCAACCATACTACAAGTTGGACAAAGAATAAATTGATAAAAAAGGCGTGTAAGTGTCTAGAGTTTTGAGAATTTGAAAAATTGAATATCTTATAAATCAAGAGAACAAGAAATTGTTCTCTTTTTTATGTTATTGGAGGTTGATATGAAGAAAAATAGATCATACTCAGTTACTAAACAGTTACTTGTAAAAAATTTAGTTCAAGAGACTGGATTAACAAATTTAGAAATAGAAAAAGCATTACAAGAGTTATCAGATTATGGGTTGATTAAAATTTCAAGTCAAGGCATGGCTATTAAAGTTGTGGGGTAAATATGGAAAGAATAACGGTTGAACAAGTAGAGAATAGTGAACGTTTTTATCGTCTACCTAAAGCATTATTTGAATTGGATAGATATAAGAAGATGAGTTCAGATTCAAAGTTTCTATATGCAATTTTAAAAGATAGAGCAGAATTATCTATCAAAAATAAGTGGATTGATTCAGAGGGTTGTGTATATTTCATCTTTACGATTGATGAGTTAAAAGAAATGACTGGTTGGGGTAAAGATAAAATTATCAAACTAAAGAAAGAATTAGCCAAGTTTGAACTCTTAGAAGAAGAACGGAAAGGACTAAATAAACCTAATCGTTTATATCTAGGAAAGATTAAAATTGAGTTATCCACAGGCTTTAAGCCAGTAAAATCAACGGAAGTCGGAAAATCAGAAGTCCGGAAGTCGGAAAAACCGAACTCCAGAAGTCGGAAAATCAGAAGTCTTGAAGTCGATTTTCCAGAACCTAATGATACTGATAATAGTGATACTGATTATAATGGAGATTCTATGTCTAGAAAGGCGAATCCAATTTCAAAAGAAATTTCCTCGCCTGCTGGAGCTATGGATTTATCTACACCAGAAGAATCTGTGAAATATATCCAACCAGAATACTATTCTCTCCTGCAAGTGATTGCTGACAGGTATAATGGAAAATTTACGCAATTAGATCTTTTTACAGGTAAATTTCAGAATTATAAATTGACCCATTATCAAAAAATGATGATTGGACAGTATCTTTCGGATGGGTATGTAACGAGTGGTGAAGTGTTAGATATAATCGAGAGGATTCCAATTGATTCGGAAAGTCCCCTAGCTTATTTGTTGAAATGTTTGGAAAATCTTAAAGAGGAACGCAGGTTAGAGGCGAAAATGATTGCTCACAGGAATGCTGAAATGAAATATGAGGATTCAGGAAAGGCTGTAGTTTAAGATGATGAAATCAATTATAGGTAATGAAGAAATTATCATACATGTTTACGATAAGGCGTCTATGAAGAATTTTGGTGACTTTAATTTATTTGTAAATAGAAGCATTTCAGATAAGCTTGTTAAGTTGTTAAGTGATGTTGGTGTGTCTGTGAAATATGATAATGGTAATACTGCTTATGATATTTATAAAATAAATTCTTTTTTAAGGCATTTGTATTTTATTTTTGTAGAGTTAAAAGATGGGGAGAAAAAATTTTGTCAGATTGTTAGTTTTTTATTATTAAATAAAGGTCTTTTATATGATGATAAAACAGATGGATTTCGACTTTTTAAAAGTATAGAAATTGAAGTAAATTTTTAAATAAAAAGGAGAAAATCCATGGCACTTTTTGGAAATAATAGAGAATCACAAAGAATGGCTGCAATGCGAGAAGCCCCTAAACCAGTAGAAGAGCTAGAGATGTTGATTGAGTATTATGATAAAACAACAGAAACAATTTCAATTATATCCAACCTAGAAGAATTACAACAATTGGTTGGTAATTCCTTATCAACTGGAGCCAGTATGAATTTTTCCTCTGCTAACCCTCCATTTGCCATCAATCCAAGGTGGGTTAAAAAAGTGACTTTTACAAAAAGACAGTAGATTTACAAGGAGTTAGTTGATATGTTTAAAAATTTTAAAGATATTAGGTTTGAAAGAACTAATGAAAACGGAGAAACAGTCTATTTTGTAAAATCTGATGGAATGCAAGCTAACTTATTTGAAAGAATTTGTTTAATTACAATCAGTCTAACTTTAGGTCTCCTTTATGTAGCATTTCGAATGCTAATTGGTGCCCTATTCTTAGCGATTCTTGCAGCGATTCTCAATCATTTCTTAAAAGGCGATACTTCGTTTTTAAGTTACTTTTTACTAGCGCTAACTGACGTTCACATTATTCTCTTTGGCTGTATGATTGGCTTAGGGCTTTGGTTTTCAGATATGTAAATAGTATTACTAGATTTTGACCTGAGCATGTCAAAAAACTGCTTAATGTTCTTTGACAATTGAATACTCCCACTGTCCTGATTAGCGCAGTCTAAGCATAAAAAGAAGAATAGGGGCGGTGTGTAGCTAGAAAGAAATATCTAGCGCTGACTGCATCACGTAAAGCCACGGTTGACTTGTCCCGTAAGGCTAAGGGGTTTCTGGGATTTTCTAGACCACAATTTTAATCCTGCATAAAAAACACAGTAGAAATGCTACGGCATTAACTCGGCATGGCTGTAAATCAGCCTTTGATTCACACTAAAGGAGGACGAGATGAATCAAATTAAAATATCATCTAGTGAGGTTACACTCACAGATTTAAGACGATTAGGTCGTGAAGGTGATGCAACAGCACGCCTTGATACTGGTGAAGAAGTCAAGTTGACTAGTAAATACGGCTTGATTCCTCGTAAGGGTTATATAAATGGCAAACTCGAACTAGTAGAAATGATTGTGGAGTATGCAAGTATTTATCAGGCTATCCGTACAATCAAGCGAGGAAATATTCTTGTTGCTAGACGAATTAAACGAGGAAAAAAGTCTGTTTTACAATTAACTGGCAAAGGTTATCATCGACCTATCGTTAAACCTTAACAGATAGAGTCCTCATCTATCTGTTTTGAAGAATGAAGAAATGTATTCTTTGTTGTTGAAAGCAGATAGGTGTAAAGGAAAGAGAAGTAGATGAGTAGATTGAACTCATAATAAAAAATAAAGAAATAAAAATAGGAGTAACACATTATGAAACAAGTTTCTAAAACAATTTTAACAACTATTGCAACAATTGCTGCTTTTAATGCAGGACAACAAGCAGTTCAAGCAGAAGAATTATCAAAAGCAGATTCTCAAAAGACTGAAGTTGATCAGGTTCAAAAAGAAGTAACTCAAGCAGATGTGACGGTAAGTCAAACAAAAGTAGTTGCCGCAAATGGAGCGGTAAAAGCCCAAGAAACAACTGTTGCAGCAGCTAAGCAAGAAGTGGTGGTAGCTGAAAAGAAAGCAAGTACTGCACAAACTAATCTTTCTCAAGCAGAGAAAGTAGCTGCTGAAGCAACACCAGGAAATATTTCTAAAGCAGAACAGACGGTGAAAAATACGCAAACGGCTGTAGAAAATGCTGAGAAAGCTGTTATAGCGAGTCAAGCAGCTCAAACACAAGCTCAATCGTCTGTTTCAAATCAAGAAAAGATTACAAAACAGGCACAAGAAGCGGTGAAGGCAAAACAGGGTGAAGTAAGTAAAGCCAAAGAAAAGGTTGCAGAAAAACAAGCGATTTTAGACGGAACAGGTACAAAAGAAATCATTGAAAAAGCTGAACAAACACAAGCTAAGGTCAATGCTGATAAAGAAGCAGTTGCCAAAGCTCAAACGAACTTGGCTGAAGCGAAGCAAGCAGACGCTAAGCGTGAGAAAGCTCTAGCGTCCGCTGAAAAAGAAGTACAGATTGCTAAAGCTACTGAACAAGAAACAGGACTTGATTATGCGCATAAAGTAAATGATGCAAAGAAAATAGCCGATAAACGCTTTGAAGCTAATTTAGCTTTAACAAAAGCCAATCATAAAGCTGAAGCCATCAATACAATCACGCTTTCGCAAGATTATATTACAGCTTTACGAGAGTATAATCAAAACTTTACTAAATACAGTAAAGCAGAGTTAAAAGCTCAAACAGATAAATTAGTTGCTATGGGAAAGGCACTCGCTAAACAGAATCAATTTAAAGCGAATCAAGATGATAGTGATCTTGATACCTTAGATTTGAATCATCTCCCAGCCGAAGTTCGAGAAGAGATGTCTCTCTTTGCGGCTGATTTACTCAATCAAATTCGTGCAGCCTTTGGGACAGCGAAAGTTGAAGTGTCTAAAGGTGCAACTGAAGCAGTTAATGAACATGTTTCTACTTCTGCAACGAATGGTGTGAAAGGTCATGATCGGGCAAATTTGGATCGAGTACTGGCTAAAGTAGGTATCACTAGTGGAACAGAAGAAAGCATTGGCTTAATGGGTGGTTCTGGTTCGGCTCGAAAACAACAGAAAATCAGTCAACGAGAGTTAAAACGACTGATTTATAATAACATCTTGAACTTGATGTTTAATGCTTTTGAAGGTGTAGAGGATAATGAAAATAATGAATTTCTCCACGCTGGAACACTAGCTGGACTATCTGAAAGCGGTGTGAAGAAGGCTTATTTAGGGGTTGGTACTTCTTATAAAGATGATTTCTGGCAAGTAGTCAACTTCCTCTTTGTGTATGATAAGGCTCTTACACAACCAAATACCTTTGACGCCAAAGCATTGTCTAATCCATTTGATAGTAAGGAAGTCTTAGTCCGTCAAAAAGCGGCGCAAAGCGCTTATGATTTAGCTAAGAAGGCTGATAAACAAGCCAAAGCGAACAAAGCCAAAGCTGAAACAGACTATCAAAAAGCGAAGGCTAAGCTAGCGCTTGTGACAGTTAAACGAGATAGCTTGAAAGCTGAAAGTCCTTTAACTCCTGCGGCAGAAGCAACTCTCACAAAAGCACAGGCAACGTTGAAAGCAGATGAAGCAGAAAACAAAGCGGCACAAGCAGCGGTGAAGCAACTAAATGCAGATGTTAAGGCGAAACAAGCAGCTCTATCACAAGCCAAAGCTGAATTAGCTCAAAAACAAATGGAGTTAAAAGCTCTTGAAGCGATTCTTTCTACTGATGAAACCACTTTAGTTGCTAAACAAGCAACTCTTATGAAAACAAAAAGTTTTGTTAAACAACGGATTGCTGAATTAGTACAAGCAAAAGAAAATGTTGTGAAAGCACAAGCAGTTGTTGCTCAGTTGAAAGCAGCTCCAGCTATATTGAAACAAGCACAAATGGATTATCGCTCTGCTAAACAAGTTCTTTTTGAGAAGCAGGCAGTTTTAAAGCAGGCAGAAGCTAAATTGACTGTACTTAAAGTTGAACAAGCAGAAGTGACAAAACAACATCAAGCACTTGTGAAGATTTATCAAGAACAATTGGAAGCAGAACGTCAAGCTAAATTAGCGAAACAAAAAGCAGTTATTGAAAAAGCAGGCGGTCAAGCTATTCCTGTTTTTGATGAAACTGGTAAATTGGTTTCTTATGAAAATATGCATAAACAAGCTACACAATCACCAGTGGGAAGTCAATCAACTGTTCAGCCAGTTCAGGTAAATTATTCAACTCGTTTTGAAAAAGCACTTCCATCTACTGGCGAAAAAGGCTCAATCTTGAGTGCGATTGGTGGATTACTTTTAGTTGGTCTTAGTTTTATGGGAACGAAGCGAAAAGAAGTGAAATAAGGAGAAAGCATGAATTTAATGTATTTTCGGATGGCTCGTGCGCCAGCCTTGGATTGAGTGTATCAAATGGGAAATGTTAATTATTAGTTTAAAATATAAGGAGAAAATGAAAACATGAAATCAAATGAAACAAAAACGTATGGTTCTATCCGTAAGATTAAGGCTTATGGTGCTTGTGGAGTTATTTTGGGACTTGCTGCTTTAGCTGTGGCAACAGCGCAAACAAGCTATGCGGAAGAAGCAACAACTACTCCGAATACTGCTACAAATTTGCAAGCTAGTCAGCCTGCGCAAACCCAAGCAGCTCAACAGTCTATTGCTCAGGCGAATCAAGTCCAAGGAACTGTAAATGTTACAGTAGATAATTCGCAAGTTAATCAAGCAGCTAACCAAGCTCAAAATGCTGGTGTTAAGGTTGTACAAGATACTCCAGTTGATAAGGGTACAACAAATACATTAGCTGAAACGCAAAAGGCACAAGCTGAAATTGCAGCAGATCAAGCAAAACAAAAAGCTGCGGTTGAACAAACAACGGCGGATTATCAAAAGGCGAAAGCCGATCATGCTAAAGCAGTTGAAGAAACGAAACAAAAGAATGCGCAAATTGAAGCAGAAAATAAAGTTTTGAAAGAAGCACATGACAAGGCTAGCCAACAAGCAGCGCAAACCAATCAAGCAGTGGAACAAGCGAAAGCTAAGATTAAAGCTGAGTTTCCAGATGCCAAAGTGACGGAAACGACTAAAGAAGTAAAAGTGGATGCCAATAAAACTTCTTATGATGCCTATACCAAAGCTGTTGAACAAGTAAAAGCTGAAAATAAAAAAGCTACTGAAACCTATCAAGCTGAAAAAATAAAGGAAGATAAGGAAATCGCAGCTGCGAAAGCGTACAATGAAACCGTTCGTAAGCAAAATGCGGCAAATAAGGCTAAGGTGGATGCTGAAAACGCTGAAATTACGAAGCGCAATCAAGCTCAGTTAGCTCATAAAAAATCTGTTGAAGCGGAAAATGCTGCTATCACAAAACGCAACGTAGCCGGTCAAGCCAAAGTAGATGCTGAAAACAAGGAAATTGATAAATTTAACAAGGAAGTTGCAGAACATAATCAAGCTGAAGATGCTCGTGTTGCAAAAGAAAAAGCCCAAGCTCAAGCTAATAGCACCAAAGAGGGTTATACAAAAGAGATTGTGAGTAAGTATTTAATTTTTGGTAAGGAAAATACCAAGCGAGCAAAATTGGTTTCAATTACTGGTGTGGAATTGATAAGTCAAAAGAAGTATTGGGACAAAGTAAAAGCTGCTAACGGGAATGTCTTTGATGTTTTGTCAAAAAATTGGGATGATATGGTAGTTCATAAGAAAGAAGAAGCTACATCTGAAAATGGCAGTGTATTAGGTCGATTAACAGTCGGGAAAACTGCAGTCGTTCGTTATGAAAATTTGGATGCTTTTTATAATGGTAAGAAGATTACAGCAGTTGAGTATCATTATACGGTAAAATCAGCTAATTCGATTTATGGTAAAGTAAATGCGAATTTTGATGGCTCGCCAACTTCTACAATTTTAGCAGGTACTTTAAAAGGAGCAGAAGGTTTTGAAATGGAATTAGAAGCTCGTTTCTTTGGTGAAGATGGAAAAGAAATCTTACCAGAAGCTAATAAACCATTTCTCTACTCAGTTGCTTCTATGAATAGTTATGGCGAAGGAACTAGTCACGTAGAATTTGTTCGTCTTTCTAAAAATGATAAGTTTGTTCAAATTAATGGGTCTAAGGTTGGTCGTCATGGCGATTTAGTTTATTCAAAATCAAATTTAGAAGACTTAGATGCTTTAGGGTTGGATCAGCCTTGGGATCGCGAAGATAGTCCTTACGCCTATAAAGGTGCTGGACTAGTTTCAACAGATAAACGAGTCAAGTTTACTTTCGGAGTAAATACTAATGGTCAATATAGTGGTATAACTTCTGAATGGTTTGCTTTTAATTCGGATTTTAAAGCGACTGGTGTGCCAACTGCACCTCGTTATAAAGAAATTAAACCTCGTAAAACTTTTGCACCTGAGAAGTTGAAAGAAGTTCCAACACCTAAATTAGAAGAGTTGAAGAAGTTTACTCCTGAGACGGAAAAAACTGTACCAACTCCAAAAGCTAAATTGACTTTGGTAAGAGTTAATGGTGTACCAACTCCAATCTATAAGCCAAAAGAAAAAGAACCAACTGCTCCCGTAGTGCCAACGGTACACGTTCATGATTATAAATTATCTACTCGTCCGCAAATTGCAAAAGCGGTTGAAAATGCGGATAAAGTAAACATCAATGGTCAATATGTTGCGAAGAATTCATTGAATCGTTTTGTTTTGCAGACGGAAACACTTCCTGCAGGTCGCAAGCCAATTACTCAATTAGTCTTTAACGATCACTTACCACAAGGCTTTAAAGTGGATTTGGAAAAGACAAAAGAAGCGAATAAAGGTTATGAAGTTATTTATAATGAAAAGGCAAACTTGTTGACATTTAAGGCAACCACAGCTACTCTTAACTCGGTTAATAAAGATTTAGCTAAAGAGTACAAATTGGCTGATTTGTCTGTTTGGGGTCGTCCTCAAAATGACGCAGCTGACTACGAAAATGTATTTGAGATGGTTGTAAATGGTGGTGGTTCAAATGGTTATGTTCGTAAGTCAAACAAAGTTTTGATTCATACCCCAGGTAAACAAGATCCAAACAAACCAAATGACCCTAAGAACCCTAATCGTGACCCATTGAAACCAGAAAAACATAATTATAATGCTGCTGGAAAACTTGTTGACGGGAAAGAAATGTTACCTGAAGGAATCAACTACTACGTTTCTAAGTGGACGAATCGTCCAAATAAGGGTGATAAATCTGGTAAAGAAGCGATTGCCAAAGGATTTGCTTACATCGAAGACTACCAAGATGATGCTGTCACACCGCTCGAAAGTCGATTCCAAGTGAAAGATGCTGAAGGCAAAGCTGTTAACGGTTTGAAGATGTACCATGTATTAGACCGTAAGACACTCTCTAAAGCCTTAAATGACATGATTGACAAATCAGGTATTTCCCCTAAAGGCGCATTTTACATGTGGGTAGCAGAAAAACCAGAAGAGTTTTATAAAGCCTACGTTCAAACAGGTATGGACTTATTTTTCCATACTCCAATGAAAAACCAGAAAGGCTTTACTGGTAAATACACGAACCAAACCTTCCAAGTGCAATTCGGCAATGGTTACTATTCAAATGTGGTAGTCAATCATGTACCAGAGTTGAAGGTACAAAAACGAGTTTATAACAAACTTGGTGATGGTCAAAATCTTGATGGTAAATTGATTAAGTTGGGTGATAAATTCTATTACTATTTAGATGGAGCTAAATTGCCATCTGACCGTGGAGAAGTCCTCAAAGAATATCGTTTCTATGATGACTTTGACGAAAAAGGTGATGAATTTACAGGTGAGTATAAGGCAATGGCTGCTGTTGACATCAAATTGAAAGACGGTACAGTGATTAAAGCTGGTACAGACTTGTCACAATATGCAGAATTGAAATACGATAAAGCAAAAGGTATTGTTGAAATTTCAATGAAACAAGATTTCTTAGATAAAGTGGATAATGCTTCCGAGTTTGATGTGGATGCAGCAATTCAAATGAAACGCATTGCGGCAGGTACATTTGAAAACACCTACAAGAATGTGGTAAATGGTCATGAGATTGTTTCTAACACTGTTAAGACAACTACACCTGAACCAGAAAAACCACAACCTAAGACTCCAACTCCAGCTCCGACAGCTCAAAAGCCAGCTTTGCCACAAACAGGTACAGCTTCTGGTATTGGATTGTCTGTTTTGGGAATGATCCTTGCAGGCTTTGGTCTATTTGGTTTGAAAAAACATAAAGAAAATTAATAAGATTATTCTTACAAGGCAATAAGAAAGGTCTTGTTGCCTTGTATTTATCTAAAAGAGAAAGAGGATCTTTTATGACAAAGAAACAATTATTCACGCTACTTGCACTCTCTACAATGGTGCTAACCCAAGCAGGAAGCATTTTAGCGGACGATGTGACGCCACCGGTTGACTCAACTACTCCAGGTGTGGTTACACCTAAACCAAGCACTCCAGTTGAACCTAGTCAACCGACTCCAGAAACACCAGTTGATCCGACTGTGCCATCAAGACCGCCAGAAAAACCAAGTACCCCGGATACTCCGGCGCCAACTCCCTCTGATCCAACAGTTCCTGAAAAGCCAAGTACCCCTTCAACGGAACCGTCAACGGATTCTGGATCAACGACACCTGGTGGAAAAACAGATCCAACAACTCCATCCACAGAAGATGGGAAAAAGGATGAGCCAAAACCGGATACACCAACTCCAAGTCCAAAACCTACGGAAGAACAACCGAAAACAACGGATGAAGCGAATAAGGCAGGCAAGAGTCAAGTTGGAACGACTTCTACTTCAACAGGACAAAAAGTTGTTAATCCTGTGACGAATCCCGTCCAAACCAATACGGGTTATACGATTGTCGGAACTAACAATAGTCATGTACTGGTTTCAAATGGAGACGGTCAGGTAGTAGAATTAGCTGCCGAAACAGTAGGAGGCGTAGTGAATCCTGATAAAACTGTGTCTGTTAAAAAAGCAGACGGTACAATGGAAACATTGCCACAAACAGGTGAAAAGGCAGCTGCAGGCTTAACAGTGGTTGGGCTAGCTCTGCTAGCAGTCGTGAGCTTTATGAAGTTGAAATGGCGCAAAGCTTCGTAATTTATAAAAAAGTCTAGTTCACCTCTGGTATTTTTGGTATAATGAAACCAGAAAGATTGGAGGAGTGGTTATGGGAAAGGAAAAGCAGATGGAAACAAGAATCAGTCCAAGTGGCTATAGATATTATGTGCCTACAAAACAGAAACTCAAAATTCAAATGCCTAAAAAGTCGTGGAAAAATCGCTTGAAACAAGTGCTTACCTTTTTAGGAACCGTTTTGAAACACTTTCCTCATTTCTTGATGAGAGGAGTTGCTTTGATGATGATGACTCCCGTTGTCATTCTTCTGTTTATTCTTAACTTATTTAAGAGTTTAATTAGTATGGCATTGGTTTGGATAATATTCAAAGGAATTTTAGTCTTTGTTGCTTTGATAATATCTGCATTTTTAGAAAATATTTTATCACATGGAAATTTTGAGAAGTTTCAGGGTTTTCTTTTTCCAGGACAACCGATTACTTATTGGTGGGAAATAGTTTTCATTATTGTATTCGGTATTTTAATGGCTTATACCTTGACCTTTAAACCTGAAGGACTAGACTAACTAATTGAATAGAAAAATTATAACGTTGACATCAAGTATTCTTGGTGTCTTTTTTATTGACAAAAGAAAGTGAGAAAAAATTTATGGAGACAGCAGTAAGAGTAGTGAATGCAATTGGAACAATAGGCGGTTTAGTCGGTTTAGGATGGGCTGCCTTTGGTATTTGGGATTTAGCAACTGGTATCAAACGGGATGATGATATCAAGAAAGATAGAGGAAACCTAAGCATTCTGTTAGGAGCTGTTCTAGGTGTTGCGTTAAAAGCGATTTTTTCAGCGGTTGCCGCAGGGATTCAATCCTTTAATTTTTAAAGAAAGAAGGTGGTGTCTGTGAATCAGTCAACCCTTAATCAATTAACCACCAGCCTTAAGGATTATAGCCCAACCGCTTATAAAATCATGGGGGATATTTCCCATTCTATGCAAAATGTAGCAGTTATCTTACTATTACTTTTTATGGGACTAGAGATGTTTAATTGGTACCAACATTTAAAAAACAATGGTGGAGAATTGACCCTGCAGCTCTTCTTTGAATTAGCGATTAAATACGTACTGGCTTATTTTTTAGTACTCTCTATCGATCAGATTTTTGATGTCTTTGGTTGGATGTTCAACGGGATGATTAAACTAGCTGCGAAGAATGGTGTCTCTCCTTATAAAGTTAAGACACCTGATTTTAAAGGATTGAATTTTGTAGCGAAAGGAATATTACAAACAGTCTATTGGGTGATAGATTTTATCGGTCAGATTGCGACAAAATTATTGATTTTGTTGCGTTCTTCTACCTTATACGTGTACAAAGGAATCGCAAAAATCGTTGTTGCTTGTTTTATGATGGATGCTCTGCGCCCGATTTGCTTCAATTTCTTCAAGCTATACCTAGCCGCTATTCTACAAGGTGTTATTCTTGTCATCATCATTCTTCTTTATCCAGCTATTGTGACAGATGATTTATTAAAAGTAGCGACAACAGGAGCTTGGACGAGCGCTCTGACAGCGATTGCCAAAGGGATTATTTATATTCTTCTCTTGTTTGGTAGCCAGCGTATGGCGAAAAGCATATTACAAGTGAATTAGAAAGGAGAAATCAATCCTTGAAAAAGAATCAACTTCTCAAAAAAGAAAAAAAGAAACAACCTCATCATTGCAATATGAATCAGGCAAGTTCAGATGATTTTAAGTGGCTAGTTGGTGAGTTTACACTTATGGATGGTTACCTTCCTTTTTTTAAACTAGGAATGTTTCCACATATCTGCTTACTAATAGGATTCTTATTATCCTTTAGAAAATTATATCTCTTTTTAGTTATTGCCATGATATTCTATTTTCTAGCTCTTATTTTACTAATCGTAAGCTCGCTGAGATTTAAAAAATATCATTCATTTTCAGATGACTTAGATGAGTTTTCAGCTTCATCCAGGAAGTAATGTGAGATGATCTTAACTTGAAGTAATTTAGAATGTTTTCTTGATTCAATTAAAATAGCAGCGATAGATATTAAAATTGTAAAATAATTAAATAAAAGTTCCGGCAAAGAAACAAGAGACCAGGTTGTTAGTGCAATAATTGAAAACCATCGATTGATTGTGTCTGTTCCTTTGAGGTAAAACACTCTCAACTTGGATGAAGGATTAGTTAATAACATTAACCAATCGAAAATCAGTCCGATTACATAAAGACTTCCTGATAAAACGATAATGATACCCGTTCCTAAAAACATTTGTAAAATAGTATGAAGGGATAGAGCAGGTTTTATCTTGATTAAAATGGTATCTTGCCCTGGAGCTAAGCTGATGAGTGCAACATTTACAATTTGAATTAACACAAGAATAAACATAGCAATCATCAAAAGAGATGTAAACCTCTTGATAAGAAAATGTAGAGATTGAAAAGAGGGGATATTTTTGGTACTTCTTTTTTGCATAAGATATTCTCCTTTATAAAAATTTATTTTATTATATCATACGAGAAAGGAGCGTTATGAATCGCTTAGGTAGTGAATTTTTAAAAGAGTTGGATTCTTATGAGCGTCCGGTGATTGGATTAGTCACTTTTCGGCAGCTAATCCTTCTAGTTGGGATTGGGCTTGTAAGTGTCCTAGCAACTATTCTGGTCTATTTTCAAGCACCAGATATAATTGTGTATAGTGTGATTGGAGGGATTTTACCTCCTTTTGTTATTTTTGGTCTCAAATTTGATGAAATTATTCGAGATCATGTTCGATTTGCTTTCACAAAGCAAGAACGAGCTTATCAAACAGAATTTGAAAGAGAGGAGTTTTCAAAAGATGCATTTCTTCCAGAAAAAGGGGTCACAGAATACAGTGACTCTTTCTAAAGCAGAAAAGGAGAGGGCAAAGCGATTGCGGCGAACCATGAAAGCCAGTACTCAAAATTCCCTCAATTATCGTTATTTACTTCCTGATGGGTTAATGAAAATCACCAAGGATTGTTATTCTAAAACGTATCACTTAGGGGACGTCAGCTATATCACGGCAACTGAACAGGAACGGATTGATATTATTGAAACCAATGCAGATATTTATAATTCCCTGGATATTGAGAATGAATATCAACTCTTGATTTTGAATCGGCGTGTAGAGAATAATGTCCTAGAAAATATCCGTTATGAACTACAAGGCGATGTTAGTGACTGTTATCGGAAAGAATACAATGAGATGATTGCGGATCGTTTTTCAGAAGATCAGAATTCATTTAAAGTTGAAAAATATATCACTCTAACAGCTCAAGCAGATCATAAAGGACAAGCAGATCGAATTTTAGATGATACAGCAGCTTCTATTGAAGCACAGTATGGCGGGATGGGGATTTCCTTTAAAGAATGTGATGGATTAGATCGATTGACAATTTTTCGGAAAATCCTTAGAAATGAAGCGTTTTTGGATTTCGATTATCAGGATATTGCCATCAGTGGACTTTCCACAAAAGACTTTATTTCGCCGAATTATCTTAAGTTTGAAAAAGATTACATGCGGATTGATGATCAGTTCGCCCGTGTATTATACGTTCGCCAGTATCCTACGTTTTTAAATGATAAATTGATTAAAAACATTTTGGATACAGGGATTGAACTCGCTATTGCAGTATATTGTAAACCTTATGAAACAGCTTCTGCTCTTAAAAAAATCAACACAATCGGATCTAGTGCAAGGCGAGAGATGATTAAAGGACAAAAAACGGGCTTTAAAGAAGGCATTTCAGAGGATTTAGCTGTAGGAGGTAAAGCCAAAGAAACTTCAAGGGAAACAGAAAAATGGACGGCTGAATTACAAGACAATGATCAGAAAATGTTTTCTGGCGTGATTGCTATTTTCTTTATGGCTGATAGTCTAGAAGAATTAAACAATTATACAGAAAGAGTCAAACGTTCTGTCCGGAAGAACACGGTTGACTTAGAGAAATTGTATCTCTATCAGGAAGAAGCCTTAAATACCATTCTTCCAATTGGAAAAGCCTTTATCGATGTGAAAAAACGTTTTATGAGGGATATGACGACTGCTAATTTAGCAACACAGGTCCCCTTTACCAACATTGATTTACAATCTACTAGCCCTAGGGCTATTTTTTATGGTCAAAATCAGTTGTCAAAAAATCCAATTAAATTGGATCGTAAACGAGATCTAAACACAGGTTCTGGAGCTATCTTTGGTATCTCAGGTTCAGGGAAATCTGTTCTTGCTAAAGGCGGAGAAATTATTCCAACGCTCTTACGCCATACAGAAGACCAAATTATTATTGTAGACCCAGAAGCAGAATATGTAGATATTGGGCGTGAATTTAGAGCAGAAATTATTAACGTTGCCCCTGGCTCTTCCAATCATTTTAATTTGCTGGATTTACCGGAACAAGATAAATTACAGGCAGAAGATAGTGACCCTATTGGTCAAAAGGCAAATTTATTGACAACCTTGTTTGAAAATATCTTTTCTGAAGTATCCGATGAAGAGTTTGCCATGATTGACCGGGTTACCCGTTTAACCTATGAGCAGTTCTCAAAGCCAACCTTGAGGGAGTGGCAAAAGGTTATGGAAGCCCAACCGGAAGAAGTGGCAAAAGCCTTAGCTCTTAAGGCTGAACCGTACACGATGGGTTCAAATGATATTTTTGCTCATCCAACCAATGTCAATATGAACAATCGCTTTGTTATTTTTAATTTAAAGCAGCTATCTGGGAAATTGAAACCTTTTGCGTTATTGGTAATTCAGGATTACATCTGGAATCAGGTTGTCAATCATCAAGGGAAAACGACCACTTGGCTTTATTTTGATGAATTACAGCTCTACTTTAAGAATAAAATCCAAGCAACTTTCTTTACAGAACTCTATTCTCGAATTCGGAAATATGGCGCTATTCCTACAGGAATTACGCAAAATCCAGAAACGGTTCTTTCGATGGAAGAAGGACGAAAATTGGTCGCAAACTGTGAATTTTTAGTCTTGTTAAAGCTAAAATTGACAGATTTAGAAGCTCTTTCGCAAGTCTTTACCCTAACCCCATCCCTTGAACGATTTGTACTGCGTCCAAAAGCAAAAGGAACTGGATTGATTGTAGCAGGAGATACGATTGTACCATTTGAAAATCCCATTCCGAAAAATACCAAGCTTTATCAATTAGTTGCTACGGATAGTTAAGCAGAGAGAAGGTGAGTAAGTGGATCAAAAAAAATGGAGACACGATTTTCAAGAGCGCAGAGTTCGAGTAAAAAAGGGAGTCGAAGAAAATCTCCAGCTTTCTTCTAAAGAAGCTCGTCTCAAATCTCGTGTAACGTATAAAGCTGCGAAAAAAGATTATCATCTGGCAAAAAAGCAATATAAACTCTATCGCAGACCTCAACCAACGGCAAGAGGGAAATTTTTAAAAGAAAAATTAGAGGAAGCTAAACAGAATCAAAAAGTTACAAAAAAGCTTTATCGGAAGGCGCAAGATCGGGATGGCGGCTCACTTCCTAAAAGAACACGTCGGCGTGCTGTTCAATCTGGGAAATTCAAAATACGACAAGATGGGGAGCGAATGGTTCAAGACAATGATATTCTAGGTGATTGGGTATCAGCTCGTCAAAATATTCGTCAAGCTCACTACCAACAAGAAGGTACAAAGCAAACCGTCAAAATTTTGGGGAAAGCCGGAAAATTTGCCATTTCTCAAAACTATAGTACGGTAAATCGTACCTATAACTTTGTCCGCGGGAATGGCTTTACGAGGACACCGAAAGAATTGTCTTGGGAAGGAAAGTTGAGTCAGAAACTACGTCAGGCAAGAATCAAATTTAGAAATTCTAAAGTAGGTAAAATCGCCAGTAAAACTGGCAAAACAGCTCGATTTATTTCTAAGCCTTTCAAACCCATCTTTAGAAATCCACTTTCTATCAAATCCTACTTTCTTTATTTTCTTATTTTTGGAGTCTTAGGACTCTTTATAGGTGTATTTGGCGGTGCAAGTCCTGTCCAACAAAATGAATTTGACTTGAATCAGTCGTGGCTCCATCTTTCAAAAGTAGATCGGGAAAAGTCGAATGATAAGGTTGAATACTGGACGAATATTGATGATATTCTCCATTATATGAATTATCGTTATGGGAATGAGTGGAATCCGTCGACGTCCTGGAAAGAGGGGACAGGAGGAAAGGTGGCAGCTTTTTTAGGTTTGAATCACTTTTCCGATGCGTTAAATGATATTTGGAAAAACCTCAATCAGGATCCACAGAATCTAAAAACAATGCCTGAACTCTACAATCAAAAATCTTCTATAAAATGGATGCGGCTGACTAAAAATGAACTCAAAGAATATCAAGAATTGCAGGAATTGATAAAAGAAATTGGTCGCTATCCCAATTATCAAGAATTGGATAATCCATTTTATCTGGCAACAGATGAAGCTCACTATAAAGCTCCTTTGGTGGTACTTAAACGATATGGTTATGTTTCTCAAACAAAGATTTATGAGAATACGCAGCTAAAAGCGACTACTGGTCAAGCTTTGCGAGCTGTTTTATCTGGCAAAGTGGTTGTTTCTGGTGAAAATATTACGATTGAAACAGATGAAGCCCGCTTTACCTACAAGCAAGTAGGCGGAATCCGAGTCAAAAATGGCGACAAGGTTCAGACTGGTGGTGAGCTAGGAACGGTTAAAACGAATGGGTATCAGGAAATCCAATATCAGAAATTGGAAGAAAAAGCAACAAAAGAGAAGAAAGCGAAATGGACAGCGGTCAATCCGGGTTTTTACTTTGCAAGCGTCACTTATAATCAAACGACTTCTGTTTTAACAGATTTGAATTTGTCTGGAGATTTAGCTCAACGCTCTAGAGCTGTAAGGGATCACATTAAAAATAAAATTCCGAATGCGACAGACAATGGGATTGCTGCTGTGCTTGGAAATTTTGCGACAGAAAGTAACATCAAGGCTAAACGAGCAGAAAGCGATTATTTAAGTCCACCGATTGGGGCAACTGCTTCTTCCTGGGATGATGAAAATTGGCTCAATATGGGCTTTGCCCAAGGAGCCAGTGTCGGCTCTTTAGTCATTCACCGTGGCTTAGGATTAGGAATGTGGACGGATACTTCAGATGGAGCCATTCGGAATACACTTCTTAGAAACTATGCAAAATCAAAAGGAAAGAAGTGGTATGACCTAGAGCTGCAGATTGACTTCATGCTAGAGGGAGATAATCCTTATTATATCCGCATTTTAAAATCTATTTTAACGAGTAATGAGAATGTCGCGACCCTGACGCAGCGCTTTCTGGTACATTGGGAAGGCAATGCTGGGGATAAGCTGGCACAACGTCAAAATAATGCTAAACAAATGCTGATGTATTTCAAACAAACCATTAAGGGAAGTGGAACTCTAGCTTCTTCTTGGAACTTTCCTGAAGAGTATCGAAGTAGAATCAAACATCCACCATCAACTGCAGCTATGACAACTCAAGCTGGTAATGGTTATCCAGTTGGGCAATGTACCTGGTACGCTTATAATCGTTTAGTAGAATTAGGAAAAATTACAGATTTATCTGGTAGTTATGGCTACTTAGGAAATGGGCAAAATTGGGTCATGTCTCTTATTGGAAAAGGTTGGAAACTTTCTGCGACTCCAGTTGAAGGAGCAGTCGTCTCTACTGCTGGAGGTTTTGATGGGACGTTGCCACAATATGGGCATGTTGGCATAGTAGAGGTTGTCAATGCTGATGGTAGTTTCTTAGTCAGCGAACTCAATTATGCAGGTAATCAATCGCAAATCCATTGGCGAGTATGTCGTCCAGCAGCGTACTATAGCTTTGCAATACCACGTTAATTAAAAAGGAAAGGAAACTTCATTTATGAAAATGTTGGATATGGAAAAATTGAAACAATTAAAAGTAGTTGGGATCATTGTTGGTTCAGTTCTACTTTTAATGATAGCTTTCGGCTTAGGGAACTCTATGAACCATAAGCCAAAAAGTGTGAAGCCAAAAGTAACGCATGTTACGAAGAAAAAAGGAGGAACAGACTTAACTCAGTCATATGTCAAGGACTTTCTGATTGCTTATTTTACTAAAAAGGATTTAGGGGAAAATCGCAATCGCTATCTACCTTTTATGACGGAAGGAGCTTATCATCAGGAAGTGAATAAAGAAAATGATCCAGCTAATCAGGCTTATAAAGGGTATGTAGTCGATGCTAAATTAAAAACGGCAACAATCTATATTGATACAGAAAATAAGGTTGCCCTTGTAAAAGTATCTTATACTAATACATTGTTACAAAAGAAAAAAGATTATTCTAAAGCTCAAACGGATGTAGGGAATCAATCTACTCTGCGTTTGACTTATACAAAAATCGATGGACGCTATCTGATTACCACGATTGAACCTATTTTAATTGTGGATACGTTAAATGCTGAACAGGCTGCAGCGGTACAAAATCAGACAACGATGCCATCAGGAGACAATAAAGGAGAAAATGATGACAACCATTGAAAAGAAGAAAAAAGAATTAGTAACTATTCAGAAAAAACTGGTCGCTTTGAAACAAAAAGCGAAGCACTTAGAAAGTAAAGAAAAAGATTTAACCACACAGATACGTTTGTTAGAGTGGGAAGAGACTTCTAATTTTTTAGTTGAACACCACATGACAATGGAAGAAATGAAGCGACTGGTTGAAGACAATCGTAGAAATGAGGTGATAGATAATGTATCGAATGACCGATCAATTCAAGGAGAAGAGTAAAGATTATCGTAATAAAGATTTAGTACTTCAAGCGTTGGAGAGAGAAAACGCACGATGTCAATTTGAAGCGGTTAGGGAAGCTTTTCTAATCGAGGAATTGGATAAAAAAGGAGTGGTCGTATTCCAGGAAGAAGTCAGTCTCCCCTTTGAAGGGGTGGCTGAAGATCTCTTCTTGCAACCGAAAGAGCCAAAGAAAGAGAAGTCAAAAAAGTCTTCTTTTTTTAATCGCTCTTCTAAGCCATCGTTTGATGAAATACCCAGCCAACAATCGAAAGAAGCTCCTAAAACGGCAACCTCAGCACCCATTAAAGAGAGGAAAAGAGACAAGTCTTTCAATTTATGGAAAGTCTTTTTACAGTTTGTTTTTGGAGCAGTAATCACTGTTAGTTTTGTTTTTTCATTGCTGACGGTTCAACTCTTTTTCGCCAGTCAACGACAAATCCGACCACTTGAACGCCAAGTGAGAATTTTAAAAGAAACGCAAGAAAAATCAGGAAGTTTAGATACCTTTAGCCGTTATTTCCTGCCTTACTATTTTTCTTCTGACGGCGCTCGCTTAAAGCCATTTTTAAAAAAAGGATTGACAATTGAAGCTAAACAAGGACAGTTACAATCGGTTATTTTAGAGAAAATCTCAAAAACAGAAAATAATTATCACCTAACCTATGTGGTGGCTTTAAAAGCAGGTGAAGAACGCAAACAAATGCGCTTAACACTAGAGATGAAGGAAGAAAGAAGCAGTTCTTACGGCTTTGTGATGACAAAAAAGCCACTAGAAACTCAATATCCATAAACACTGATCTAAAAAGATGAGTGTTTTTTGTATATAGAAAGGAGTCGAAAATGGATCAAGAAAGAGCAACTCATACAATGACGCTAAAAGGAAAGATGACCGCAGAAGTAATTTTAAAAGCCTTGTATGTTGTTTCAAAGGAGCTATATGATCGGCATGAATACAAACAAAAACATCAAACCTTTACTGGTGAAACAAATTTTAATCGATTTATGGCAACTAGTTCTTATAAAGATAGTTTTGAATTTAAAAATAGTGAGACTCATTTAGAAAAGCTAAAACATTATCTCAATGAGAAGGGAGTTGCCTTTACTTATCGGATTCAAAAAGATAAAACGCAGCTGATTTTTGAAGCAAAAAATAAAGCACTCGTAAGAACTGCTTTGGATCAGGTAATTGAAGAGATTACCAAAAAACCGGAAGCATTTGTTAAAAGGGTGTTAAAAAAGCCATATGAAATGAAACCACAGGAGAAAATTGCCTATTATAAGAAACACATTCAGTATAAGGGAATGATGCCTGCCGTTACAAAAGATATTGGAAAGGAGCGAGCAAAATGAAATCATCTAGAAATATATTTCCTTATCTAATTGCAGGAATATTCTTCTTTTACCTTTTTCATACAGCGGAACATTATTACGCTTTATCAAAAGAAGCCGTTCCGTTTCTAGGTTTGGAACGATTCGATTGGCTGTTATCCAATATGGATCACTATTCTTTCATCAATTTTTCGTTCACCTCATCTTCCTTGTTATGGGGAAGCATAGGTTTTCTCCTTCCTTTATTTTTGTATGTGTATAAGGGAGATCGTGGAACTTATCGACAAGGGGAAGAACAAGGGAGTGCTCGCTTTGCTTTTCTGAAAGAGATGAAGCGGTTTGAAGATAAGGATCCAGATAAGAACATGATTTTCAGTAAGCAAGTCCGAATGGGGCTGTTTAATTTTCGTTTAGCTTACAATGTACAACTCAATAAAAATGTCTTAATTATTGGTCTTCCTGGAGATGGGAAAACCTTCACCTTTGTATTACCTAATATCATGCAGCTGAACTCTAGCTTTGTGATTACAGATCCTAAAGGAAACCTAGTACATGAAACTGGGAAAATGTTGGAAAGACATAGTTATGCTGTTAAAATCTTTGATTTGATTTGTTTGAAAAATTCAGATCGATTTAATGTATTTCATTATATGCATTCTGAATTAGATATAGATCGAATTTCTGAAGCTATTACAGAAGGAACAAAAAAATCAGAATACCAGGGAGAAGATTTTTGGGTTCAGGCTGAATTGATGTTACAACGTGCTTTATTAGGTTATCTATATTTTGATTCATTAGATGATGAAACGGGAGAACGTCTTTATCTACCCAATTTATCAGATGTATCCGATTTATTGAGAAATATTGGGCGAGAAGATTCAGAAATTCCTAGCCCAGTAGAACAAATGTTTGAAGAGTTAGAAGAGCGTAAGCCTGGTAATTATGCTTGTAAACAATGGCAACTGTTTAAAAATGCGAAGGGAGAAACAAAGGCAAGCGTAATTTATATTTTATCTGCTCGCTATTCTTTATTTGATCATGATGATGTCAAGCGATTGATTAGTGAAGACACGATGGAAATAGATACATGGAATACGAAGAAGACGGCGGTTTTTATTGCCATTCCTGAAACGAATAATGCTTATAACTTTTTATCGTCTATTCTTTTTGCGGTTGGCTTTGAAGTCCTAACTCACAAAGCAGATGATATTTTACAAGGAAAAGTGAAAGGATTGAATAGAAAAGATTTGGTTCATATTCAATGGATCTTTGATGAGTTTGCTCAAATTGGGAAAATCCCTAACTTTTCACAAGTGTTAGCTTCTATAAGAAGCCGGGAAATGTCTGCCAAGATTATTTTGCAGGCGGTCAATCAATTGCAATCACTTTATAAGAGCGAGTGGAAAACGATTTTTAATAACTGTGCAACACATGTCTTCTTAGGAACGAATGATAAGGATACGATGGAATACTATTCTACTCGATCAGGGAAACAAACGATTCGGATTCGGAATTATTCAAAATCCTATGGCGCTCGCAATGGTTCCTCTAGTGAAAATCGGCAAATTCAGGGACGACCATTGATGACGCCGGATGAAATTGCCCGTATAGGAGTTGATGAAGCTTTGGTCTTTATCAGTAAGCAGCACGTTTTTAGGGATAAAAAAGCGAGTGTTTTAGAACATCCAAGAGCGGCTCAAATTGCTCATTCGCCAGAAGATGATACCTGGTATGAGTACGAAAAGAAGGGAACGGATATTGATGAATTTATTTTAAATGCGATAGATTTAACAGAAGAATTTAAAGCACAACTAGTTGCTTGATTGATTAGAAAAGAGGAAAAAATGAATCAGAAAACAATTAGAATTGGATATTTTGAGGAGATTAAAACGGTATTTTCTTTAGCAGAAGGAAACCTAGAACAAGAATATCCAAATATGATGAAATCACTCCAAAACGCAGATTATACAATGTATCAAAAACTAGCACCTTATTTATTTTATTATTTTCTACCACGACAAGATAACCTTGTCTATCCTTTAACAGCCTCAGAAAAACATTTTGAGTTGGTAAAAGAAACACTAAATGCGAAAGGAGAAGAAACAACATGGTCTTAACAAAAGCACAAGCAAAGTCTCTAGCTATTTTGGATGTTGCAAGAAGCCTAGGGATGGAAATGAAACGTAAATCTCATAGAGAATACTATTGGGCGGAACATGATTCCTTTAAAATTGATACACTCAAAAACACTTGGCATTGGTATTCTCGAACAGGCAAGTATGGAGACCCTATTAATTTGGTTCAAGAGATAAAAAATGTGAATTATAAAGAGGCAATGCATTATCTAGATACGGGAGAATTTTCAGAAGTAGATATAAAGGCTTTAGAAGCTAAATCAGAACCGTTTAAGTACACTTTGGAAAAATATGAGCATTTAGATTTTGAACTTGCTAAAAGCTATCTGAAAGATGAAAGAGGACTTTCAGATGAGACGATTGACTTCTTTTTGAGTCAAGGCAGTATGGCTGAAGCGACTCGGAAAAAAGGCGATTATTTGGAACCCGTCATTGTTTTTAAATATAAGGATCATACAGGATTTTTAGCTGGGGCTAGCTTGCAAGGGATTATAGAAAATCGAGTTCAACATCCTGAACGTGGTCGATTAAAACAGATTATGAAAAACTCAGACGGACTATTAGGCTTTTCTGTAGACGTTGGAACACCCAACCGTCTTGTCTTTGCGGAAAGCCCGATCGATCTGATGAGTTATTATGAACTTCATAAGAATGCACTTCAAAACGTGCGACTAGTTGCCATGGATGGGGTGAAAGAGGGAATCATTAGCCGCCGCTTTATGGAGCTTTATGCGGAAATGAATGGAAAAGAGTATAAGGCAGATAAAACGAGTTCAAAGGCTTTGGAAGCAGTTGTTCGGACGACTGATTTCTTTAAAGAGGACAATCATCAAAATATGATTACTCTTGCCGTAGATAATGATCCAGCAGGTCACAATTTTATTACGAACTTTTTGAAAAAAGAAATCCCAGTCCAAATTGATATTCCACCAATTCTCTATCGCACTCAAGATAAAGCAGATTGGAATGACTATCTTAGCCGACCGGTTACTCCTGGAACAAACTTATCACATATTTATAGTTTTGATGGAGAAGAATATCATTATCAAGGGTATTATCCGGAAGAACTAGCTGATTTTAAGCAAAAAGAATTAGCGACTGATGAGAGTCAAGTTTTGATTTCTAAAGAAGTTTTAACGAAAAAAGAATTAAAATCTCGGTTTGATAATTTTCCAATATCTCCAAAAACGAAAGTTCAGGAAGTGCAAGAAGCTAGTGCAGAATATCACGTTTCAAAACCACAAGAACTTGCTGAGCCTGAAGAAAAGAAGCTAGATAATAGTCGTTTAGGTCAGGCTAGACGTAAATTAGACCGCCTCCATAATGAGTTTTCAGAAGCAACTAATGCTGTCTATCGTCATTTTGCCATGACGAACGGTCAACCAATGAATGATAAGCGAAATGGAGCTAGTTTTTTTAGAAAGGCAGATCAGCTAGAAAATCGAGTATTTAATAAGCTACATGAAATTAAAGAACAAGAAGAACGGGTAGAAAGGCTAGAAGCGAGAGAAGAGAGGAAGGCAGCTGGTTTGAATCGTAGTGGCAATGGTCTTGAAATGAGCGTACAAAACATTCCGCGTATTCGGGAGGAAATAGAAAGAGCTAACCGTGGCGAATCAAGATATAGAACTGAAACTATAAAACGGTATCAAAAGGAACTAAAGCGTTTAGAGAATATTTCTGAACAAATGGCAAAGACAGCCATTCAGCCAGGCACTCAATCCTTGATTGATGAAGGAGTGGTAAATCAATGGGCGAAACAGCCTAATTTATATTTTGTAAAAGGACTCAGGCGTGTAGCAGTTGAATTATCTGAAGAAGGGATCTTCAAAGAATCTGCTAAATACCGTCCTCAAACTCCTGAAGAAAGAAAAAAACTAAATCAGATTTTAGAAGTACAACTCACCAATACAAAACTGAATAATGATGTTAAAGCAGATAATGAAGAAGAACTGTCTGAAATTATCCAAGAAGCGACCAATTCTTCACTTGGGACAATACCAGATGAAATATCTGAGAGATCATCTTCTCAACTAAGTGAACAAGGTGTTCTTTTTGAAAATCTTGTAGATGTGACCTCGAATCAGGAGCAGCTAACAGAGCCACAATTACAGGTTGTATTTGATTTTACCGAAAACCAAAAACTCTCAAGACAATATTCATCTGGGGATATTATCTCTTATCAAGACTTTGTTCCTAAACTCTATGAAGAAAATGAATGGCAGATGATAGGTTTCAAGCTAGGTTATGATAAGACTTACTTTGCTTTAGCCGATGAAAAAGGGAATCGTTTAACCAATAATTTTCGCTATGATATTGGCACGGAAAAGCAAGACCTATCCGAGCAGCTCGCTCAAAACCTCCCAACTCCTTATCTAGAATTGGCTCAAAAAGCAGATCATGATTATCATGCACAAGTATCTTATGAAACTTTTAAATCAAATTTAAAGAATTTAACACAAGCCGTTCAAAGTCAAATTCAGGCTGGTGTCCTAAGTGTTACTCTTTCAGATGAAGCTTATTTCTATACTTTAGTCAATTATACAGGCTGGAGTCATCCAATGCAGCAGCTGAAGCCAGAAGCATTAGAAAAATTAAAAGAACACCGTCCATTCTTTGAATCCATTAATGATACCAATATTGAGCGTTTTAAAGAAAAAGGGACACCTGAACAAAATCAGATGTACGAACTTTTAAAAGGCATTCAAAAAGAGTTGGGACGTTCTAATACTTCAACTGTATTTTCAGAAGAAGTAGCGATCAGTGCGTATAATCTCAATCGCAGATTAAACAGTTTGACAGCTGAGAATTGGGGACAATCTTATAGTGATCCATTAGGAAACTTAGGACAAGATACATGGAAGATTCTTAGTTATCCAGCGAATGAGATTGAGACCTACAATCATGACTATGATTTTCAACTTGTGTCTTATCATTTGATGGAGTACCTTAATGGTAAAACAGGAACGGTTGAGATTTCACCAGAGACTTATGAAACTATTCTCAAGCAGTTAAGAGAGGAAGCGGTTATCATTATGCCTGAGGTTTCAGAAGAAGCAACTATTAGTATAGAAAAATCTTCTAAACAAAATAAAAAAGTTAGTTCAAACAAACTAGATGATTCAAATCAAAAAGCCCCTGAAGAAATTCAGGAACGCAAAAAGGTTGAGACAAATCTCGGGGATTTTCCTGAAGAATCTCAGGTGGCAGCACCTCTACCAGAAGCGAATGAATCGCGACCTTTGAATGACTTGTCACCAAGTCAAACTCGTTCTCAACCTTTACTTCATTTTAGCATAAATGGGGATAGAAAGTCAATTCATAAGGATAATTATCATCCTGTATCAGATAAAGATTTACGAAAGCTAAATCGCTATACTCCACATCTTCAAAATGCGGCTGCATGGTATCTAGAAAATATTGCAGATTCACAAGTAACTTATTTTTATCAAGAAGGAGCAAATACAAATAGTGTTACCATTTCTTATAATAAAGAAAGCTTTATGCACTTAACTGGAATCTTCCCTTATAAAGAAGGACAAACTGCAGAGCAGACTTTATCAGATTTTGCGGCTGGAAATGGACAATTTGATAATATTTTAATTGCGAATAGAGGTGCTGCTTTCGATAAGTTAAAAGTTCTTCCTGAACTTCCTGTTATAGTTGATTCAGAATCGTTCTACTTTGGAGATTTATCAGATGTAGAAAAGTTTCATACGTTAAATCTAGATAAGGCGATTCGTTCCAGTGATCAAGACGTTTTACTTGCATTTCGTACAATAGACGGAGCAACTTTCCCGGCTAGCCTTATGCGCTTGAGGCAAGGACTCAATCTTCAATTGGATCAATCAAACCAGGAGAAAATCATTTTGGGAGTCTACCGTGAAAGAAACGGGAAGATTGAGCAATTATCTATCAATGAAGATTATATCAAGGATGGTGGTCGGGAGCTTCAGTCTATCATGGAGAATTGCCTATTTGAAGAAGACATATCCAAAGAAGAACCTCCTTTAAAGATAGATTCTGGCAAACCTCTTCAAAGTGCGGACGAAAAAATTCGTCAGCGCAATCGAAAAGATGAGATGGATCGTGATTTGGATGGTTTGCCTGATCGAGTAGAGGAAGCAAATACAACTCTTTTAGATAGTCCAGATAGTGATGGAGATGGTATTTCAGATTATGATGAATTGACCCAAGGAACAGATCCGAATAACTTCAATTCTAATATTTATCGGACAGCTGAAAAAGAGCTTAACGATGCAGAAAAACAAACTGAAATGATGGAAGTACAAGAAGAAGTAGAGGAGAAAAAGACCAAATCAAAAAACAGTTTTGCTAAGGTCAACTCTTCAAATAAGCAAAAAGAAACATCAGAAAAAGTTAAAGAAGTAAGTTCAAAGATGGTTTCTGAATTGATTGTGGCTGGTGATATTGTAGGTTTAAATCAACATATGAAGGAAGGAGTGAAACAATATTTAAACTCTGAACATTATAAACATTATCTGGATAAAATGAGCCAGTTAAATAATTATTCTAGTCGAAATATCCAACTTATCTTAGCTCAAAATCCAAATGCAAAATATGTAACGTCATTAAACAAATGGAATAAAGAATTTGGACGTTATATCAATAAAGGGGAAAAAGCTCTAAAAATTATAGCTCCAAATATTCATCTTAAAAAAGATTCTGAAGGCAATCCAATGCTAGATAAAGAAGGGAAGCCAGTAACGTATATGACCTTTCAAGTAAAGTCTGTTTTTGATGTGAGCCAAACTAAAGGTAAGGAATTGCCAAAAGCTTTGCAGCCGGTCAAAGAAAATTTATCGGATTTAGACTACGCAAATCTCTATCGTAGTTTAAAAACGATTGCTGACAATAATCACGTTCAGGTTCGCTTTGAACAGCTAGACAATGGAAGAAGAGGTCGTTATAATCCTAAAAACAATGAAATTGTGATCCATAAAGATATGGGAAAAGCACAAATTATCAAAACGTTTTTACATGAAACAGCTCATTCTGAATTGCACCATTCTCACCATCCACAAAAAGAAAATTTAACTTATAGTAATGCAGAACTTCAAGCGGAGAGCGTTGCCTATGTAGTCGCTTCTTATTATGGAATGGATACAGCAGAACATTCATTTGGCTATTTAGCTAAATGGACGGATGATAAAAAAGCCTTGTCTGATTTGGAAGCCCAGCTTGATATTGTGCAACAAGAAGCAAAAAGTTTAATCCAAAGAATGGATAAAGAACTTGAAAAACTAAAAGTGATCCAAGTCAAACAAGACAAGAATCGTTTTGCGGATAAGCTGTCACATTATCAATCCAAAACGGAAAAATCCATTCAGGAACGTCAAACGAAAGAGGAAAAAGACTCAAAAAAACTCAAGGGTATCTCGAAATGATTGAACGAGATACCCCAATTCCAAAATTACAATTCAAACAGAATAATACTAGAAGAGGAGATTCAAATAGATGAATATAACACAGGAAGAAAGATTGATGAGCTTGCTGACGGACTATGTGCTTTTGATAGATGGCGACCTTGTTTTAGGGTATCATCCTGAAGCAACGAACCTTACTCGAAGCAACTTACTGCAACAAATGGAAGAAGAATATCAAACATTGACAACAGATGATTCCACTCTAAAGAATTGGTATCGTGACAATATAGGCTTGTTAAATCAAGTAGAAGATACTTCATTTGAACAAGCACTAAAAGAAAAAATTCTACTGGCAGAACTTCAAACAGGACATTCTATTTGGCAGGAGCTGACACCAAAACAAGTAGATAGGTTGGGTCAAAAATTAGTGGAAAACGAGATGATTCAGTCATCATCTATTGACTCAAAACCAGTCACGAAGTTTAAAAAAATCTTTCCTCATTTTGGAAAACAGTAAAATTTGACCGTTTAGAAGAACTAAAATGTTAGCCAAGGGGTTTGGGGATTTCCCCAAAAATGAAAAAGGGGGAGAGAGTCAAAATGGGTATTTGACTTTCTCTGACCTTTTTTAAAATTCGCATTTGGTACCCCAAATGCTACGCTTGCCACAAGAAAAGGTCGGTCAGTCCCCATTTCTCATTGTGGGAAGTTCTATGATTAAAAATGCTCAATTTATAGCAGAAAGGAGTCATTGCATGAGGGAACGGTATGAAAACAGAAAACGACCTATTGAGAGGAAAGTTCGTTTTACTCCAGATGAAGATCGGCAAGTCAAAATGACAATGGCAGAAATGGGCGTTAAGACATTTCAGTCTTATGCCAAAAATATGTTGGTACAAGGTCAAGTCGTTCAAATTGATTTTTCGGAGTTGAAAGATTTGCGAGTGGCAATCAATCGAATTGGCGGAAACATCAACCAAATTGCCAAACATGCCAACGAAAATGATTTGATTACGATAGAGGAAATCAGCGAAGTTGTGAATCTCTTATCTGAAATTAAAGACTTAGTCAATGCTAAAGTTTCTAGTGAGGAGAAGAGAAGCATCGCACAGAAAAAACAAATAGTAAGGACGTATGATGAATGGTAGCGATTAAACCGCCAATACAAATTAAGATGCAAGGAAATCTGAAACAAGCGGTTCAGTATATTCTAAATTCAAATAAAACAACTATCAAATCTATTTCAGAAATAGAAGAGAACTTTCCAATTGTCATCAAAAATGGAGAACACTGTATTCAGTTAGTATCAGGTCATCAGATAACAGATGTGTCCATAGCAGATGAAGAAATGATCATGACAAAGAGGTTAGCTGCAATAGAAAAAGGAGATGATGATTTCAAAGAAATTTATTCTGGAAAACAGGTTCTGGCTCATCATATCATCCAGTCATTTTCTCCAGATGATCACTTGACTCCTGAGCAAGTACATGAGATCGGACGTAGAACGATGTTAGAGTTTACAGGTGGAGATTATGAGTTTGTCATTGCAACACATGTTGATAAAAATCATCTCCATAATCATATCATCGTAAACACAACCAATAGTGTCACGATGAAAAAAATGAGATGGCAAAAAAATACGTTAAAAAAATTAAGAGCAATCTCAGATAAACAGGCAGATTTGTATGGAGCTAAAATCATTCAGCCAACGATGAAAAATTCTCATAAAAAGTATGCTGCTTGGCGCAGACAAAATAATTTTCGGTTTGAAATAAAAGAGCGCTTAGATTTTCTGTTGAAACAATCCATCTCAATGGAAGATTTCAAAATGAAAGCGAAAGCACTTGATGTACAAATTGATTTTTCTGGAAAATATGTAAAGTATCGTCTACTAACTCCATTAGATGGAAAATTACAAGAGAGAAATACTCGTGATGATACATTATCAAAAAAAGGAATTTATTCGTTAGAAAATATTCAGAAGAGGATTCGCTTAAATCAAGTTGTTTATGATGTATCAGAAATACGAGAAAGGTATCAAAATGAAAAAGAGAAAACTGAAATTGATTTTGAGTTGAAATTAGAAGTTGAAGCTTGGCAAGTGGAATCAGAAACGACAAATGGTATTTATCTTCAAATGGATTATGGAGTTTTTAATTCTGGCACAATTCTTATTCCTGCTCATAAGGTAGATAAGTTAGAAAATGGAAATTATCATATTTTTCTTAAGGAGAAAGATTATTTCTATTTGATGAATCCCGATCATTCTGAAAAAAATCGTTATATGATGGGAACGACCGTTGCGAAACAACTGGCAAAACAAAATGGACAAGTGATAGTCACTAAAAATCCTTATATATCTTCAATGAAAGAACTGATTCAAGAATTTAATTTCTTAGTAGATCATGATGTGCGAAATGGAAAACAGTTTGATGAGTTAGAGGAACGCTTTAATCAAAAAATAAAAGAGACAGATCAGGAATTAAAAAAATTAGATGATCGTCTTGTTCAGTTGAGAAAAATTGAAGGAGGATTTTTATCTTTAGAAACGGATCCTGAAAATTCTTTAGTAGCTAGTCGATTGCTAGAAGAATTAGTGAAACCTGGAACGAAACGAGAAGATATACAACAGTTGATTCAACAATTAACGATTGAGAAAGGAGTTCTAAAAGAGCATTTTGAAGATACTTTGAAGAATTATACGAATTATCAGGAAGTAAAACAAAATGTGCTGACTCGAAAAGAACTCTCTAAGTCGGGTCAAGAAAAAGGGAAAGAAATTTAAGCAAAAACAATCATAAATATCATTATAAATATATTGACAAATATATTTATAATGATATAATAGAAGTATAGAAATTAGGAGGGGAATCTCATGAAAAAATACTTTCTTACAATTACGTATATTCTTTTAGTTACTTTCTTAGTTTGTGTTGGAGTAACCTTATATCTTCTGTTAACAAAGTATCCAATGTTTTATATCATATCAAGTGGTATATTTACAATTATTATCGGAATTGGAATTTATGCTCTGTTTATTTTAGCATCATTCGAGGTTTAAAAAGGAGAATTATAAATGACAAAATCACAATTATCTGTTAGTATATTTTGTTTTTCCATGCTTATTCTAGGAGTTATTTGTTTGTTTTTAGGTTATGCAAATTTGGGTATATATTGTAATACTTTAGTATTTGCCATTCAAAGTATTTTGATAGCCCAGCAGCTTATATTAAGAAATAACAACAATTCGGAGGATGAAAAATGAAGATCATAAGTTTTGCTGCCATCAAGGGTGGCGTCGGAAAAACAACCTTAACGTTTAACTATGCGGAGTGGTTGGCTAAAAAGGGGAACAAAGTTCTCTTAATTGATTTAGACCATCAGTGTAACCTGACCCAGTGCTATAATATTTACGAGAGCAAGAACACAATTGCCAATACTTTCAAAAGTGGAGACGTGGAGATTAAACAGGTCAAAGAGAACATCAGTCTTATACCTGGTTCTGTCCAGCTAGATGCGGTTGAGCGAGACTTGGAGAATAGCGACAAGAAAAATATGCTGCTCTATCTCTGGTTAGAAGATAACTACGAGAAGAAACAATTAGATCAGTTTGACTATATCTTGATTGATTGCCGTCCAGATTTTGCGACAGCGACAAAAAATGCGGTGGCTGTCAGCCATGCGATTATCAGTCCACTAACACCTTCTGAATTTGGTTATAATGCTAAGTTTAATCTTTCTAGTCGTTTGGAGGCTTTTAGAAAAGATGTGATTGACTATCGGACGAGAGAGTCCTATATTACTGCCAAACTTTATTTCTTGGCAAATATGATTCGTCCTAATTACGGTTCTTCTAGAGAGTTACTAGAAGCACTTGGACTAGAAGCTGAAGAAAAAGGAGAAGATAATCTGTTAGGGATTGTGCCAGCTAAGGAATTATTCAACCATTCCACGATTGAGAAGATTTCTATTGCGGATATGAAAGAAAATCCTGATCTATACAAAAAGCATAAAAAGTTTTTTGACGAATTGGAGCAGACTTTCTCCAAAATTTATGATACAATATAATTATATTTATAAACACAAATACAATTATAAGTATAAACAAAAAAGGAGATAGTCATGGCATTTACCCCTAAGGAAAAAGAAATATCCAAAATCATTGAAGAAACTAATCAACCAGCAGCACAGCCTATTTTTACTACTAACAATGCTAGTTTTGAGAGAAAGAAGCAATTTCAGTTTATGCTCAAGCCAAGTAACCGAGAAAAGCTTGACCGATTGGCTAAAGCTGCGGGTGCTCGTTCAGCTTCTGATTATCTAGATAGATTATTAGAAAGTATGGAATAACTATATCTATAATTGTAGTCATAAACACAAATATAATTATAAATATATTTGCTGTCAAGAAGAAATAATATAGACCTTTTATGTTTTATGGTATAATGTAAGAGGTTCAAAACTCTAACAAGAGGCATCGGCTTTTAGCCGGTGTTTTTTATGTTCTGAAATAAATTCTTTTTTTGAAAATAATTCATGCGTTTTGTAAAATAAGAATTATGGATTTGAAAGTGATTAGTGAAAAAGAATTATTAAGCCAATTTCGAGCAGATGAACCAGATAAATTTTATCAATTTATTTCTTCTTTTGAGAAATACGTTGCGCCGATTATGCGTGCCAAAGGGTATCGAAGAATCAATGAAAGTGAACGAACAGTTGCTTTTCTTTTTGGAGAAGTCACATTTAGTAGGAGTCGTTGGACAAATGGGAAACGAACACGGATTCCAGTTGATGAAAAATTGGGATTAAAGAAGCATGTTCGCTATGCTCCAGAATTGCTGTTCAGAATTTCAAAATTAGCCACTTTTTTACCTTATCGCCAAGTATGTAAAATTATTGAAATGGATTATTCTATTGTGATTTCAAAAGATACTGTTTTAAAGGTTGTTAAACTAGCAAACAAACTTTTGAAAGCAAAAGAGCGCTATCGTTATCTAAAGGATGATAACACTGTTCAAAAGATTAAAAGTAATCGTATCTATGTTGAAGGTGACGGCGTTATGGTAAAGTGTAACTCTGGAGGAGATGAACGGAAAAACATGGATTTGGCTCACTTTGTTGTCCATACTGGACGAAAGCGAGTAGGTCCAAATCGTTATGAATTGCAGAATAAAAAAGAGATTATCAATAGCAGTCATGCGAAAGCAAAAGAGGAATTATTAGATTATCTCTATAACTATTTTGAAATTACACCTGATACTGTTTTAATTTCTAATTCAGATAACGGGAAAGGTTATACATGTAGAATCTTTATTGAGTTAAAGAAGGCTTTAAACATCCGACGGCATGAACATTTTTGGGACGCTTATCACTTGAATGAGAAAATCAAATCCTTTTTTAAACCTTATCCTAAAGATTTGCAAGATGTTTGTTTTAAAGCTATCCAAACACATGATAAAGAACTGTTGAAAACAGTATTTGATACCTGTGAAGGATTGATTACAGACGAAGAAGAAATGAACCAACTTTTATCTTTTAAACAAAAGCTGTTTAGGAATTTTAGATATACAAAACCAGCTACTTTAAGAGGACTTTCTGATGTAAATATTGGGATTATGGAATCGCAACACCGAAAAATTACTTATCGTATGAAACATCACGGAATGTATTGGAGTGAAAAGGGAGCTAATACCTTATCTCAAATGATTCTTTTAGAAAGAAAGGACGAATTAGAAGAGTTATTTTTTGGAAGATGGAAACAAGAGTATGAGCAGTATAAGTCGGTTGTTATGAGTGCAGGCAAGCTAAAAACAAGAAGTTGGCAAAATCCTTTCACTAAAACTCATGGAATTGCAGGTCATTTAATGCAGCGGTGTGAATATAAAAAAGCGTCAAAAAATCCTTATTTTTAACGCTTTTTTGGCTTGTTTTGCTTGCATTATTTTAGTGTTAATGATATAATAATTATATTGAAAAAACAAAAAAGGTGTAGAAGTTGCTGCTTCTACACCACCGATTAAGACAAAAGACACTTGCTTAATCAGTCAAACAGTATTGTAACATAAAAAACGCAATAACGTCAAGACTGGGGCAAGAAATAATTTGTCTCAGTTGTTTTTTTGGAAATATTTTATACTAATTTTCTTGATTTGTAGGGGATTTTATTGGTTCTCAAAAATTTAGACACAAACAAAAGGCGTAAAACACTTGCAATTTGAAGAAAATTTGATAAAATAATAAAGAAAGTTAGACTGTATTGCCTACTGTCTATCTATAAAATATATTTTATTGGAGGC